>Ga0209431_10001660_pt1 | contig 18339 bp, 40 predicted proteins | sample RifCSP13_3_FD_184021 | JGI IMG/M metagenome (GOLD analysis project Ga0209431, IMG submission 184021) | Soil microbial communities from Rifle, Colorado - Rifle CSP2_sed 13_3 (SPAdes) (version 2) | ecosystem: Environmental > Terrestrial > Deep subsurface > Rock core/Sediment | place: Rifle...
CGTGTCCCTTAGCCCTACAAATTATATTATCTATACCAGTATTATCTTTAAGTAAATAGATATACCACCATAATCTAAACCACTTACCCATGTTAACCTCCAAGTAATGTAATCTTGTAAATCTTCCCAATCTTCTCTATTGACTGCCCAAAGAACTTCCTGAATATCGGTGCACCATCAATTATTATCCCATCACTGACGATTATAAGCCCACATGCCCATTTGGTATCGAGAAGGTATTCTGTTATTTATAGCCCCTTCCTACGTGCGTACTCAGCTATAAGGAGGCTGTCAACATCCTTAACCGTAACTTCAGGGAATAACCTTCTTGCGACATCTGTAGCAGCTTTCTTGAGTCCGTCCTTTTTGACTCCTTGAGGTAATAATATGCGTTGCCATTCCTTTGAATCTATAAATCCAAAAGGAATGTTAAGTTGTTCGAGTACAATCATCGTGGCTTCTAATGCCCTAAGTGCGGATGCGGTTGCCTTAAACCTGCCAGGATTAACCATCGGTCGCTCTACTAAACAGAATATTCCTTTAGATGTGGTTATGACCCCCGATAGCCATCTGTGCAACTTATCACAATCTATTCTTGTTATAAGTTGTTTTTTCTTAGTATATGATTGCTCAATCTTAACGGGGGTTGGAGTGTAATAAATATCGTTATCTTTTAATATGAAAATAGAACCAGTTACACCGTTATCTACGCCGATATATGTTTTCATTACGATTTCACCTTAGAATCACCAGTAGTCCTAAAATTAGTTACTGTACTAGCCATTACACCATACACATGACGCGTTCCTTGTGGTGTGGAATCGTAGTTCATCGTTTGACCGGCTGATATGCCAATATTCCTGGCTTCCTGAATGGCGTCCTGATTGGCTGCAAGATATATAAATGCCCAATTATAGGCATCTTTCTGGTGTGTAATCATCTCGTTAATCTTGGCTTTAGTGAACTCCCTGCTTGAATTCTCTTCCCCATCAGTTAAGATAACAAATATAACTTTACTTGGTCTATCTTGTTCAGATATATTACTCAATCTAATTCCTACTGCATTAATCGTTTTTCCAATAGCATCAAGTAACGCGGTGCAACCTCCTGGAATGAAGGTTTTATCATCAAGTTCAGGTGCATCTTTTATGTTTTTACCTTCATACCGGATATTATATTCAGTATCAAACATGATAAGACTTAATGTGGCTTCACCAGCCACGTTCTTTTGGTCTTTTATGAATGTATTGAAGCCACCGATAGCATCATTCTTAACCGATGCCATAGACCCTGACTTGTCTAAGATACATACTATCTCTGTTAAGTTTTCTTTTGACATTGTGTGTCCTCCTTTTTAACCCATATTGCCCATAGTTGACAATTGGGACATTGTTTCTGTTCATATCCAGAAAGATACATTTCTTCCATCCATTCAAGGCGTGCCATATACAAGCTAGGCATTGGTGTATGATTGCATATCATTGTGCTAACGCCTCCGCTAAGTAATTCTCCGCTAAGTGGACAATACATGTCCCTGAATTAACTTCACCAGTAGCACCCCTGACGTGTTCAAGTGCATCTTCAAGGGTAGCTAAGTCCGACCGCCTGAATCTATATGATTTAGTTACGAATTCTCCACCATCAGCATGTGGCATTACATCGTTCCTGAGATTAGTTACAGTCATCTTTGATGCCTTATCCACCAATTCGTCTACATTGTCACGTGTAACCATATCTGCTATAACTGTAAGGTGTTTCGGCCTTTCCTCTATTAACTTAGGGTCAGCCTTAATCTTTTCAATAAGATAAGGGTTGTTGGCTATCTTAAGTAATTCATACGACCACGACTTCTTCATGCCTAAATAATTGCAGAAATCACCCCATGTTGAAAAGCCCTTACATCTATACAACTTCTCCTGATTAAACGTAGACAAAATACCTAACAATTTCAATCTGTTATCCTGTATTGTATCGGCACAAGACAGCAACTCAACCCACAACGTATCGGCTAACTGCCTATCCTGCAATGATAGGGCGCCATATTTAATTGGGTCGCATTCAGTGTGTCGCCATTGGTCATTGCCAATATAAAGTGTCTGCTTACCATTCTCTTCTTCGTGACATAGAGCACATACAGTTTCTTTGTTGTCCATAAACCCTCCCTATTTTTCACCATGACATTCTAAATCGTGGCTATATTCCCATTTTCCACATATCGAACACGTCTTTGTACCACCATACTTAAATGCCACATATTTACCATCCCATACATGTGTGCATTTAGTTACAGCCATATAGTCTGCGCAATTACATATGCAAATCATTCAGTATCTCCCTTAAATGCTTTTAAATCAAAGGTAACGCCATGTCTAACAACCCTTATTTCTACCGGCATATCACCTTTAGCATCAACTTCACAGGCATATTCCCCCATCCTATGGCCTGTGCTTGTGCATACCCTAATAAACCAACAGACTTCAATATATCGCCAGTCCACCTTGGAAATTTATTCCCTAAGCAAAACTCCGCATATGTTGGATAGCTCAATATATCGTAGTCAACAGGTATCCATTCATCCTTACCCACAACCCTGTATTCTGGTAAATATCCATCTAATGAACCCTGGCGTGCAATAAACGGCTTTTTAACTTCCTGCTTAACATCTTGGATTACTTTCTTTTTACTCATGTGCCCTCCTATGTTTGTAAATACTGAAATCTATTCCATAATCAGTGGATAATATAATATCTGGCATTACTTGTTTGTATGTTTTTCTTATTAAATTAAATTTATTAATATTCATATTATGTGTTTCTCGCTAAATCTGTAAATTTCATAAACTCGGCCAACCATGCTACCTTAATCATTCCAGTTCTACCATTTCTATGTTTAGCTAATATTATCTCCGCTATACCTCTTTCAGGTGAATTAGTATTATAATACTCATCTCTATAAAGGAATATTACCATGTCTGCATCTTGCTCAATAGCACCAGAAGACCTTAAGTCAGACAGTAATGGTCTTTTATCAACCCTCTTTTCGCATTCCCTGTTAAGTTGAGACAAGCAAACTATAGGTATATCTAATTCACGTGCAAGTATTTTAAGTGTCCGGCTAATATCAGCCATCTCCTCTTCTTTAGATGCTTGCTTACCACCTATTAATTGAAGGTAATCAATGACTATCAACTTGACATCAAACTTATACTTAAGGTGCCTTGACAGCAATGCTATCTTGTTGATATTAAATACATTACCTTGAACCATATATATATTTAATTCAGATAATTTATTGGCAGACAAGAGAATTTTAGGCATCAACTCTCTGATTCTATCTCCGGCTACCATGTTTTCTATAGATACCATACTGTGATCAGATATGTGCCTTTTAGTTAATTGTCCTGGCGACATTTCTAAGGAGAATACACCCACAGCTTCACCCTTACCGCATACTCCGTCTATAAAGTTTTTAGTTAGAGCGCTCTTGCCCTGTCCAGGCCTGCCAGCTACAATGATTAAATCACCGGCACCCCATCCACCAGTAAATTTATCTAAATCCCTTAAGCCGGTAGAGTATAATATTTTACCCTTATTATCTATAGAATATTCTATGTCTTTAATGACATCGGGTATTAATTTAGATATATGAACAATAGATTCCCTATTATTAGACTCTATCGTCAATAAGCCGCCCTGCAATGTGCCCATCACTTCATTAACGGTAGAATCAGATTTGCATAATTCATAAACTTCCTTACACAAAGCCGCTGTCCTTCTGCGGATAGACTTCTCTTTTATGATACGCTCATATTGAGACACGGTTGAGCCTATAATACATAGACTATATAACTGGCTAATATATAAAGCACCACCAGCATCTTCTACTTTATCACCGAAATAGTCAGATAATGTCACTAATTCAATTGGTATATTGTTCTTAGCCATATCAAGGAAAGCCCTGTATATAGCTCTATGCTTCTGTAGGTAGAAATCGTCATCATTAATGCCGGATTCAAGTAGTAACTTATTATTGGCCATCAAAGTAGACAGGAACATCCGCTCAGCTTCTAAGTCATAGAAATTAGCCATTTATGTCATTTCCTTGTAATATGAAGGGCTATACGCCGTTCTATTGGATTTTTCTCGTTGGTTATACCAAGCCCCTACTTTGTTAATTGAGGACGAGAAAACGGCAATTGTGTGGCCTACACGGGCAAAGAACTCATCATCCATGTCTAGATATGCATCCCAGTATATCTTTAACTCATCAAGGGTGTATGTTTTACACAATCTCTTCACTAAAGAACCGTCTTTAGCACCGACTATGTTTAACTTTCTACCAAACTTGTTGTTAAAGGATGTGAAGGCATAATCTATGAATTGTTTAGTATCGGAGGTAGTTAGATTTGGATTATTGTTAACTTCGCTGCTGGCGATTTCAGGTGAATCTCCTGAAACGCAAGACTTTAAATTAATCTCTGTTGTAATCTCTGTTGTAGTCTCTGTAATAGTTATTGGTTTTTCCACTAACAAGTTATTGGTTTTTCCACTAACAAGTTGTGGGTTTTTCCCATAACTAGTTATGAGTGTGATTAATATATCCTCATGTAATTGATAAAATGTTTTAGCTGGGACGCCACGCCTTTTTAAGGAAATAAGGCCAAGTTCCTGCAATCTTTTCTTTGCTGACTTGAGTTCATATAGTCCTATAGATAAGTCATCACAAAATTCCTTATCTGTTTTATAAAATTCCTTGTTATCTATAGAATAGAACCAATAACAACATTGGTTTAACAAGATGCCAGCGGTAATGCTACCTGTAATTTTTGCGTAAATAGGGTAATATGCTATTGGGCGTTCACTAAAAGATTTAAGTAATAACTTAATGTCATTCATCTTGCCACCCACCGATAATAGAAAATGTTAGGTTAGTTAATTTAATGAATTTATGGTTATCTATAGACTTATGTGAATTTATGAGTCCAATACTTTCCAGTCTTTTAAATCTAACCGTGAGTGGGTCTTTTGTAGATATACCCAACATTGGGTTTTCATTCATAATACATTTATAGTTTATTGGTATATATGAATCTTTACTCAAGTTTAATTCCCGCGATTTATTAAACAAATAATGCAATAATGCCCAATCTGTTAAATCTGTCTTTGCGTGCAACCCCGCCCTTACTATACCAACCTGATTAATAACAATAGAATATTTAATTATGCCTCCAAACCATTGATTTCACTACAAAAACAGAAAGGCCACACAAGCGGTGAACTTGCATGGCCTCTGGTAATCTAAGGTGAGCGTGAGCACCTTATTTGGGATTTAATATGTGTTGTGTTTTTCACGCTAATTAATTATATACTATCCAGCATTTCCGTCAATATGTTTTTTAACATGATCAACGCAACACTCACGAGCTATATAAACCCTGCCATCACACTTATATGCTAACATGGCAGTGGTAGTCGTGCCATCAGATAGCGTGCCGCCATAAACTCTGTGAACATCGTCGCAATGTGGGCAATCAATCCAATCGTTTATTTGTAGGTGTTTTGTCATTAATCCCCCCTGATCGCCTGCCAAAGGTCATACCTAATCGTATCCCTAATGTCTAAATCATCCACCAATTTGTAATCACTTAACATTTTGTCCATGTGCTTATATTTCTGCCACACCGCCTCAATCCTGTCGAGTCGCTCCTGAATACAATCACACATGTGATGAGTCGTGCATACTTCGTCTTCTTTCTCGTTATATATATCTTCTGGTGATGGGTTACAGCATTTACCATGTTTCATTTCGCCTCCTTAATACATTGCTTGCAACGTCCGTTAGTAATCTCAGCATTGTTGCATAATACACAAACCGGAATATATCCAACATATCTATAGTATTCACAAGTATAACTACACTTCTCCGGCTCATGGCCGTCAATGATTATCGGTACTGTTATGTGTTTTAACATTATTCCTTGTTTGTTTGTATTGTCTAATATTGCCACATATTTAAGCTCAATATCAGCACCGGCATCAACTTCTCCCGTTGTACAGGAAAAACATAATTCAGTATTTGCCAGTTTCCACACCTTTTCCATCCCGCACGCAGAGCAAAAGGATTCATTCAAACTACGTTGTATAAGTTCTTCATAAGTTATTTCTTTTTCTATAATTGTATCAGCAAGAAGGTCAGTAATACTTACATTTTTAGATGCTAAAACCTCAGTCGGTGTAAGGTATGTTCCAAAATTATTCATTACTCCAACCCCTCCCCGACAGTAGTCCGTTCCCTTTGTTTAGCCTCTGTCCTGCCCTCCATTCCATCATATAAGGCTTTTTCTATCTCTCTAAACCTCGGTAATCCTTTTGGCGCACGAGGCATCGCCACTTCCAACAAAACTATAAAATCTAAGATACAGTGGTAATCCAATGCATCCATTACAATTGCTACACTATCAGAATCTTGCCAAGTTATTTTCATTCTGACTTATCCTCCTTAACCTTCTCCATTATCTGTAATAACTGCCCCAATGCTGTATGCACACACCGGAGATACCATTCATCACCGCCAGTTGCATGTAGCCCGTAATCAAGGTTGCTTCCAGATTTACAGAACCGGACATCAGTGAGCTTCCCATCCCAAATGGTGGCTTCAAGCAGTCCTAAATTCGGGAATTCCCACTTAATACTTTTCTGCTTGTGCTCATTTATCTCCATGCTGCTCTTTTTCCTCCTGTTAATTAAACATTTAGGCAGACTGAAAACTACCCCATAAATTAAACCCATTAAACCAACGATAATCAATATCATCCAAAAGAATTTTAATATCATTTACGTGCCTCCATTAACAATTCTTTCAACCATTTCTCTCCCGATTTTAGAGATAAAACAATTATTAGACAGGTTAAAAAGCCAAGAATGAAGTTAATCATGTTTATACTCCTTAATTCTGTGCAGGGTCAACCCTTTCCACTGTTATCACTGTTTTTCCGTCACTTGATACCACAAACCGCCAGCCACTATTCACAAGATAAACAACATCCCTATAATTATTGTTCATCAATCTAACAGCTTTGTGCGTAGGGCTTACATCTTCCACTTCTGCGTTGCGTATAAGCCTCTGTAGTGCCCTTTCAGGCTTCTTGGGGACTCCGTTACCTAACCTCTTCACTCGTTCAACGTAGCGGTCTATGGCGTGTTGCGTGAAGATGTATTTGTCAGGCTTATCGTGTATTAAGTCTGTGATGTATGGTGGTATGCCTGCCATCAATTCCCCCTTCTTTTAGATAAATTATTTTTCAATATCCCACACTTCTGTAATTCTATGGAAGATATAACATATTGCCTGCCGTTGTTATCCCCGGCACGATAAGACAATATATATGTGGCGAGATTAGACAATACAAATAAACTAAGAATAAAAACTATACTTATTATGGTCAATAAGTTTGACATAAGATTAGAAGGGACTCTGCTCATTTTCTGCCTTCTCCTTTAACTTAATAATATAATCCGGCTTTTTGCTGCCTTCCTCTTTGTAGGTATTCTTTAGTGCTACAAAGCTGTGCTTCTGTCCGTTAATCTCAATGCTACCTGAAAGGTAAGTAACCCCTGTTTTAGCTGATACCTGTTCCCACAACCCGCCATCATTTTTATTCTGTGACATTTAATCCTCCTTTATTTTGTCCACTCAGTGGACTCTTTCCTCGTCCTATACAACTATAGAACCACTTGCACCGAACTTCGTATATTTCCTTGTATTCTCCAGACTTAACCGAATGGCCTTTAGATTTCTGATGTTTCTTAATATTATTCTCTGATGCAAATTCCTTGTTGCAATCTACACAGAAAGGCTTCTCAATGACCTCATATGTCTTTTTGCCACACATCCATGACGGGCATTCAGGTAATGTTAAATATACGTTAACATAGTCTTTATATTCGATAGCACTAATTAACTTATCCCGTAGATGTAGTAATTCAGCGGCAGTATCGTATAACTCTTCTTTTGTAAACTCAACTCTATACGCCGCCAACTCAGGTTTAGTCGTAAAGTCAGCTTGTTTCTCCACTAAACTAAGTACAAGTAGCCACCCTTGAGTGCTATCCACGATTGCACAATAGCCTTGTAGTTGCTTTAAATAGTAATCGTAGGTGTCTGCTGCTTCACCCCCTTCCTTAGCAAGCCCACCACGCCTTGACTTTAGTTCTGCGATAAAGCCAAGAAACATGTCAGGTGTATACAGGATGCCATTCCATTCACGTTGTTCTCCATGTTCGTAACCTATGGAACGCAGAAACTTATCTTCCACAGCATTGCCGCTCATCCAATAGCAAATTTCTTCAAATGTCGGATGCTTAGGGTCAACTCTCTGGAAGAACGCTTTACGTGGAGCTAATAGGTCAGATAAGTGGATACCTTCACGCTCACCCTTGCCCCAATTATTGCAAGTTTCAGTGTGTATCCATTGTTCTATTGATGCGTCCCTGACTATTTTCACTCTGCTCCTTCCTTTAACCAGACTATAAACTCTTCAACCTTATCGGCTGGCAACTTCTTGATGGCATCTATCTTGTAAAAATCAACCATATGCTTCTTTATGTCGTCGTTTGTATACTTGCCTTTGCTAGCAATATCATATATGCCCATTATCTGGTCGTTTGTAATTGTCGCCTCTTTTGTCGCGCCCCTTCTGGTAGGTGGTGTAGGTGCTGGAGGTATATTAGTAACCGCAGGTACTACCTCGTGAGTTTCCAATTCAGTGTCTTTAGGGTCTTCAGTAGGTATACAGAATATCTGCAAGAAAGCATACTTCTGTGCTGCTGACATAGCCTTATTGCAAGACTTATCACCTGAGTCCATAGCCTCCCCTATAACCTTAGCGGTAATACATGAACCATCTGTTGCGTAAAATGTGTATTCTATCTCCATGATGGTATAAATAAGTATGCCACCATTCCTTGTTTGCCTCTCTTCTCTGTGATTAGTTAGCACGTTGGGAACGCAGAATACTTTGTGTTTAGACAAAAGTGGATTTAAAACATTCATTACCGCATCAATTCCTCTGAATTTATAACCCTGTTGGGGATTTGTGCTTCCTTTTTCTATCGCACCTATTTCACTCATAATTAAAGATATTTTCTCGTGTATTTCAGCCATTATTCCTCCCTTAGTGAGTCGTAATATCTGCAAACATATGCTTGCTCTGCAAACTTTAGATTGTTGATAAGATTAGATACTGATACATAGTTAGCTGTCCATACTTCCTTACTACATTTTGCCCTGTCGCCCTTCACACTCTTACAATACAGACAATTGAAACAATGTGGTATAATGTCTAACTTACTTATCGTTCCTGAGTTCACCATAATGCCCCCTATATTGGTTAGCTAACCTGAATGCACCGCTTGACATTAACATAGTCAACACTGTTCCGTTAATATTTATTTCAGGACGACGATAATATAAGAACTTTGATAGAGTTATCAACCAGTTACGCATGAAAATCACCTCCCTTACTTTTCTTATTAAATATACAAAACAAATTAAACGGCTCTGCGGCTTGCGGTTCCATATCGAAATATATGTAATAACACACGCCACGCTTCTCTAATTTTCTTACAGCAAAGAACATCAGCTTTATATAGCAATCACATATTAACTTCTTTATCATAATTCTCCTATTTGGGGATAATTGTTGCATTGAATCGTTTACGTAAGATATCCTGTGCTTCCTTGTCCCCAGTGCGGGCACGTTTAAACAGAGATTTGCGTTGTTCTGTTGATATTTCAAAGGCTGATATTAGTTTAATTTCGTCTTTAGTAAAGAAAGTAATACGTTCGGGAATATACCCATCAGGGTCGGTAGCTAATCTATTCATTTGACCTCCAAATTATACCATAATGGTGAACGTCGTCAATGAAATTATCTGGGCATTTTCGCTTTTCCGTCGTAAATATTAGTCAACATCTGGAATATTTCTAACTCGTAAACCTTCTCTATGTCGCTTAGGTTTACATGTATGTAGCCAAACGTAGTATTCATGTTTGAATGACCAGCCAATGTTTGAATAGTAGCTAACGGCACCCCCCTTCTGTGTAGATTGGTAATGAATGTTCTCCTAAACATATGCATAGCATCGCCAGGTGAATCCACTCCAGCAGACTTCATGACATCAATGAATAGACTATATACGTTAGGCCCAATCATCGGACTACCATTCTGACATTGAATTAAATATTTCCTGGGATTAGACACAAAACTTTGTTTAATTAAATCAACTGTTTCCATAGATATTGTGCAGACCCGTGTTTTGCCACCCTTGCCATGTATTGTTATAACTCTTGGCGCACCATCCTGTGGCAAATCATCCAATGTAATGCAAGATATTTCGTTCCTTCTGCATCCGGTTTCAGCTAATATCTGCAATATTATTCGTTGTTGTTGTGTCATCCTGACAGAGAATATCTTCATCATGTCTTCGTCAGTCAGTGTCCTGCGTGGTCTCTTTTCTACTGTAGGGCATCGCATCCGATCAATAGGGTTATCTGGCAACCTCTCTGTAGCCACCAACCATTTAAAGAATGCCTTCATAGCAACGACGTAAGTAACTATACTGGTTTTCTGTTTACCGGCTATATATCCTTGTATATGCTCCATGTAAGGTTTATCGTCCTTTAATATCTTGCCGAAATATGGGAAAATATTAGTCATGTAGTGCTTACCTACTGATGGCTTGCACCTTAATGCCCGTTCTTCGTTAATATAGGTTAAGTATGCCCGAAGGCAATCCTCAACCTCATCTTTAGGGATTCTGCTAGAATCCACTTTCCTGTCCATTGTTAGCATGTTGCTCCTTTAAACTGCTTCGCATTGTCTTAAACATTCTGGCACGAGAATCCATGTTGGAATAATTATATGCCAAACCATAGAACCCTATAAATATAAACCCCCAACTTGGGGTACTGCGATACTCTATATTAAACTTAATCCCATTTGCAAGAAAAACCTCTTCAGCCATCCTTGATGGATACCATGCGATTACAGACGTGCTTAATTCTTTAGCTATGTGTTCTATGTCTATCTTAAATAAAGATTTACCTAATAGTCCTATATTCGTATCCATCATACACCTCCTGCATCCCACCATTAAATTCCAATAATTTAATAAGTTGGCAGTCTTCCTTATGGCTAATACTCAACCCACTGCAATATGGGCAAACAGGGGATTCTTTATACATTTTAACAGTAGCGACTTTAACGCACCAGAAGCACCACAATTGTCCATCTGTCAATGTCATGTCTGAATATGTCCACTTGTCACGTCCGCATTTTTCGCACATATTAGACATTAATAGCCTCCTTTCGGCATACAATCAATATATTTATCTATCGCCTTAGATAATTCATCATCCAATTTGTATGTAGCTTTAGCTACACGTATTACTTTGCCAACAGAAGTAAGCTGTGCTAATAAGCTATATACGGTTTTGTATCTAACAACCTCATCTTCGCATAGTAAGTTAAACAATTCTTTAGCAGTAAGTGGTGCGTCATGCTTGTATAGCTTAGACAGCAGCCTACCAGCAATAGAATTTTCATTCACAATGAATGAAATCGTCGTGCGTTCTTTCCGCTTGGTTACGCTGTTGATAACACGATTGGGCAGTTTATTGTTACAGTGCAACATCCTTAAGCACCAGCTAATTCGCCACATAGGTAATTTAGTGGTTTGAACTATATCGTATATATCTCCACCGTCTTTTATTATCTTAGCAATTAATGGTAAGTATTTGGTTTTATTAAACAATCCACGCTTGTCATCCTTACCCATAAGCCCATTATCTATGGCATAATTTAATATCTGTCGTATTCTCTCACGTGTAAGCCCCACCTCTGTTGCTACGGTAGAAGCATTCTTGCCATTAGATAAGTAAGAATTGACGATATGCTTGGTTTTTATGATTCTGTGTTTTTCCTGTTGTTGTCTATTCATCCTTCACCTTCTCTATGGTTATCTTAAAAGCACCAAAGTCTATTACAACGTGATAGTTGTCATTCAATTTAACCACTTCTTCCTTATTTGGCACTTTCTGCCATGCAAATTTCATCTTTTCCTTAACCTCCTTAGCTGTAGGTTCAGGTGGTTCAGGCTTTGTGACCGCTACACGCTCCATTTGCCCCTTGGCTGGCTTTTTCTTATATCTTAGGTAGTCAGGTATATTCCAATGAAAATTAGTGATAGACGACCGCACAGTGCTGTATGGCAACTTTGTAAGCCCCATCATCTCGTCAATAAATTCAACAAACTTAGGTGGCCAAGCATTTGATTTTTGGTAAGCCAATAACGCTTCAGCTATTATGGCAACAGGACATTGTGATGGTTCTTTAACCTTAGCTACATTCATTGACCTGACAAGCGTTGTAGCGATGAAGTCACGTGATGCTTCATTCTTAGCTAAGGTTGTAGCACGCACAATCTTGTCAATTAGTTCGCCATATTCTGATATTAGCAATTCTCTTAGTAACATTTAATCTCCTTTTAGATAGTTGATTAGCCAAAATTGGCTAATATTCCAATCCATCGTAATCACTGCCGACATCCGACTCTTTTTCATTGTCGCAACGTATTTGGTGTTCGGACTCAGTATGTTTATGTCCACTATCTCCTTCATATAATTCAGAATCAACCGTAATATGTCCAAACACATAATCGCATATTTCTTCGTGTGCTATGTCAGGGTTATCGTCAGCCTCCATTGTAAACGTGCAAGAAGCATCGTTTTCTTCAATGCCTAATCTTACTGTATATGTTTTCATGTTTATCTCCTTTCTAACTAAAGTAAGTCCCGCTGAAACTGTTGCCTTCTTCGTCCAACCAACAATCTTTATTGTCTATCCAGTTATTCTTTTGTGACTCTATGGCATGATTATGTTGACTATCTTTCTTACTTTTCACTATGTCCATGAAGTCATTGAGTGTGAATTGTTCGCCATATTCGTTCTCTATTCTCTTGTCATCGAGATAGGCAACCCAATCCTGATACGACTTAATGATTGTTGCTGGGCCATCGTAGGCATACAGTGAAGCATATCCCTTGAATCCAAATGTCCACCCAAATGACGATTTGCCTATATGAATACGGTCTCCACGACCACAATGGTCGCAATGATTTAAGATTACATAATAATTAGTCCCCATGTTTACCTCCTTTAATTGTTTGAATACCTATGGCCTCCTTGATTATCTTGACCTCTGTTGGTGTAAGTCTTGAAAGCCCACGCTTTAATCTTAGGTCAAATAACTTATCCTTCATTGCCGCTATATCTCTTTGCAAACACTTAATTTGATTATCAATGTGTGCCATAAATTCCCTTCTGTCCACTCAGCGGACAATTTGCATTAATACACCACCCGGCATATCTCCAGTGTAGTCAGTAAGCCCTTTAACTGGGATATTATGCTTAATTAAATATCTTTCTGCCAAGATAAGACCATCTAAGCTATCTTCTGCTGCAACAATAATCTGCCATTTACTTGAAGAGAATGCTTCATTGTAATAATTATATATATATAGTGTTGTGCTTTTAGGTATCTTCATAATTTCTCCCTTAAGTTGCCAATCTGAATGTTATATCCCCTATAAGATGTGCATCAAGGCTACATCCATCCACGGGCATATTATTGGATATTAAATATTCTACAACTTTTTTAGTAGCAATATCACTACTTTCCGCCATAACTATAAATTCGTGCGGTTCACAAGAATATTGTATATTGTCGTAATCTATAACATACATATTCATAACCACCCCCCCCAATTAAACTTGATTAACTCAATGTATTTCTTTATCCTGCTGTCTGCTAAAGCTGGTGCAGAATTGACTTCCAGACAATACGGTACATCCCATTCATCTACAATTATATCTACGGCACCGAAGTTGTAGCCTAAAGCCTTGATAGCCCTATAAGCTAAATCCCTTATTGCGTGAGTTACCCTTGCGGACTTGTAAATATTAATATCTCTGAATATAAACCCATTTCTGTAGTTCCAGCAGATTGTGCCTTCCGAATATCTGGATGCCTTCTGGCTGATGAAAGATGTCGTCCCGATAACATGAACCCTGAACTCGGCCACTTTAGGGATATACTTTACATAGTAATCGCCACGGTTCTTTGGTAATTTAAGCAATAATATATCTGTGCCGCAAGTATGATAATATTGGCGTGACAACACAGGATATTCTTGTAATGGTATGATGTGCCTGTTATCCCAAAACTTAGGGACAGATACGCCAGAACCATGCATTACTTGCAACGATTTCAATTTATCTTTAACTAATATCCTGTTAATTACATTGGTGTATTTAGTTAAGTCTGTAGACTTACCCCAATTAAGTATTGGCGTTTCTGTATCTTCCGGCAAATCCATTCCGCCATCCATTGACGCCATCCTTGCCAAATTATGGGCAGTGATATCGTCGCTCTTATGGTGATGAATGAACATAAATCCTCCCTTCTTTAATGGTTAAATTTACCCTTAACGCTGATGCAATCCCTGCACCGCAATGCAGCGTATTCTCTGTTTATCACAAGCTCAATGCCAAATAATCTGCAATCCAATGAACCAAACCCATCCCTACTCAAGAATTTACATTTATTGCCACAGGCGTTAGGGCTAAGATAATCTATGTTAATTTTAACTTCTATTGTCTTAATCACGTTAACTCCTTATCCTGCAAGTGTGACAAACTACCTTACCGTTAATCCATGCATAACTCTTAAGTCCCTTCTTCCCACATACTGTGCAAGTTTCCTTGTTGTCTTTAGGCGGAAAATAAGAGTTGCCCTGTTGCCATGCGTTTTCATTATAGCTGTAACTCTTGTCAGTATCAGATATATCCCACTTCTGCACAAGACCGCTTTTACTTATCAGATACCCTGTATCTTTAGGCATATCCCATATAGTTATATTGGCAGGCTTTTTGTGGAACAAGAACCCTCTAATTGAAAACGAAGACGAGCATCCTTCCTCAACAATATCCTTAGTAGACCCGAAATAGAGTATGTCGGCATCCTTGTCGTAGGCTAATACTATGGGATTGCTATTCCTGAATAATAGTAAATCATCTGGTGCATCTTTCCATACAGCGGCACAAGCTAACGAACCCCTTATATCGTTGATTAACTTCATGCCTGCATCCCAATCACCTCCCAACTCAAGTAACTTGACGAGTATCTCTGAATCAACTTCACTATCTCTGTCTACAGGCAACTCCTTAAACAATGTATGGTCGTTTCTAATGAATCCATTGTGAATCAATGCCCACCCTGATTTAGTAAAGACAGGGTGATTATTCATGTTGTCTGACGACTTACCTTGTGTCCCCTGCCTGCAATGCATGATAAGTATTTTGGGCAATTCTAAGCATTGCCAATCATCTTCCCTTACAAAATGTTTAGCTTCCAGAGGTTGTTTACATACCACAAGCTCTTCGTGGTCGTTAATGTAAGCAAAGCCGGAAGCATCCTTACCTCGTGACTGCGTTTCTATAAACATCTTTGTTACAGCATCCTTATTCGGTCTCTGTCTACCGAAGGCATAGTAACCTGCTATTCCGCACATAAAATCTCCTTTCTGTTATTGTTTTAGTGTCTTAATGTCATGAAGATAATTAATGACCTCTTCCCTGAAGTAATCTAAGTCAAAGGGATATGTTTGCTCCTCTACATCATCATAAATAATTCCTATCCAATCGAGTATATCTTTTGGTGTAGGATTATCAATGTTCCTTTTTATTAAATGTGTTTCACCGCAGTCTTCCCTTTTTACTAGTTGCTCCATTTCTTGGCTGCCAACATACTGACACCAGCATTCCCCTGCGCTGCAACCACGATGCGGTTTTCCAAATAATGCCATAATGTCCTCCTTTCAGCTAATCAATTATCCTTAATTGGATAATTTGCTTGACGCTAAATCAAATACTACTCTGGTCAATCTTTGCTTTGGCTTGATGTGTGTAGTGTTAGAAAAGAACCCATGTTCATCTTTAATGAAATTGGTGGTTCTCCATATGCCATCCTTAGTTGAAGCCACGATCAGTTTTGAAGCCGGTGATATAGGCATAAGTAAGTTAATTAATGATTCAGCACTCTCGATAACTGGCGTATATCTCCTTATTGTTTCACACATAATTGCCGTATCTGACTTGCTTTTATGCTCAGGCAATGTGGAAAATACACCGTTTTGCATAATGAGTGCCTCATTCTCATGCAACTGTCCTTCCTGTAAATACATGTCCCTATCAGGTGACACGAGGAATGGATGTGTCATTCTTTTACTGACTACACCATGAGAGGCGGCACGGCAGTGAATATATATTCTATTGATGGACTTACTTAATGATTCTATTCTCCATCTTATCCAATTAATATCCACACCTTTAGCCCAGAATATTGAACCATTATTGTTTTCATATATAATCCCGTTGCCATCGGGATTGTGTTTAGACATATTGCGTAGATATTTCTCCCAAATCTCCCAATCCATCGGGAGTTTAGGTATTGCTATTATGCACATAATGCCTCCTTTAGTTTTCTTGCGATATCATTTTGAACTTCTATGGCATCAAGTTGTTTGTTTTTATGGCAGACAATGTGAGCTAATTCGTGTGCAATGCTTTCCACGACATCGTCTTCCGTCTTGTTATGAAGTGCTGATAGCAGAATATCTGCTTTCACGGAAGTTCCCTGCACATTAGCCCTAACATCGTCTGGAAGGGCTGTAGACAGGTGTATCTCAATATCAGCCTTAATCCCGTATGATTCAAGTATTAATTTACCATTATTCAGTAGTTTCAGCCACCGTATCATTTGTCTCCTCCTGTGGGTCGGTTGGTGTTGTAAGGCGACTTCCATAAAATCTATTAATTGTCTGAACCATTTCTTCTGCTGTCAGTGAAAGTCTTTCTGATGGCGGCTCAGAAGTCCCTGATGATGTAGCACTATCAAGCGTATAAATTTCTGGCTCGTCTGGCATAGGTGCAACGCTTAAATATCTATTATCCCTTAAAATGACAGATATAGATGCATGGGCATGGTCAATAAATCTAACCACACGTGAAGGTGATTCACTTCTACGTATAGACAGCGGAACTCCAAACCAGAATCCTGACTCACTTGGGTGTGGGTGATGATAAACCGTCTCGTAATCTGCAACCTCAAAATTGCCAACAGCATCGCCCCTGTCTTCCCTTAATCCATAAAAGTATAGTGGGTAATCATGGGACAACTCCTTAAATGCAGCCCTAAACCTTCTTTCGGCAAATCCGCCCCAATCGTCCCTGAATGTTATTCTCGATACCCGTGGAACTACTGGCTCAACTCCCCAATTGTAATTAATAGGCTTAAATTCCTTCTTGTAATTCTTGTGAAACGATATGAACTCTATAGCCTCGTCAGTAGTCAACAACTTCTCGTAACTTGCCAAAGAAGGAACGCCTAAAGAATCAAGTTCATACTCGATTCCTTCTGCGGAATGACCCAGCACCATCAACTGCTTTGTCAGCTTGAATGTTATGCGTGCTATCTCAGGATTGTGTAGCCATGTAGACGATGGGGAACGATACTCAAATCCGTATGGTTTGGTCTCATATGCCCCTAAATGTTTATAGCTTCCACGGGCATCACCCGAAGTTTTAGCAGATAACTTTCCGATGAAATCATCCAATAGCTTAATAGCTTCCCTTGAATACTTAATACCCCCTACGTGAATATGTCCACCGAGTGGAAACCTATCGCCAACTATTCCTACAGGTGGAAGTTGCTCTATAAGTGTTTTAATCTTAGTGACGATGCTTTCCGGCGTAGTATACGCCCCCGGACGCAATTCTATCTGAGAGCCCGCTCCATCTACACCTATCTCTGTAGAAGTGGAGTGGTTCACGGTTGGAGAAACTACGGTGTATCCATTTGGGGAAGCAAGCTGTTCTAATTCAGGGTCGCAACCGAGCTTTATAGAGAGTTTCTTCATTGGTTTACGTCTTGCCGGGGATAATATTCCATGCTCTATCAGGTTGTCTACAATGGCTTTTATTGCAGATAGATTCGATATTGAGTGTGTCCAATCGGAAGCTATCAAGACATTGTGATCCTTAATAAAGAATCCACATGATTTACCACTAAGTGTCAGCCGGTACATTTTGCTGTACGGATATCCTAAGCCCTCTAATTCTTCGATACTGGAAGGTCCTCCTATGGCATCATAGAACGACTGTAGAATACATCCTGCGGGAACGGGCGTATCAATTACCGGAGGATATATTCTACAGTCGTT
>Ga0209431_10001661_pt1 | contig 18334 bp, 21 predicted proteins | sample RifCSP13_3_FD_184021 | JGI IMG/M metagenome (GOLD analysis project Ga0209431, IMG submission 184021) | Soil microbial communities from Rifle, Colorado - Rifle CSP2_sed 13_3 (SPAdes) (version 2) | ecosystem: Environmental > Terrestrial > Deep subsurface > Rock core/Sediment | place: Rifle...
GTGTCTTGATGTCGTCGGGCCGGGCATCGACTGGAGGCACTGGCTGAATATGCGCGCGCACCAGGATCTCGGCCACACGACGCCGGTCTTCACGAGCTGGCACAACATATTCGATATACCCAACGCCGAAGCCCCATATGTATCCAGGCCCGTTGCCAATTTTTTCGAACCTTTCTCTTATCGCCGTCTGGGGTCTGAAGCGATAAAGAAGCGATTTATCTTCGTGCAGGTAAGTCTGGGGTACCGTTTCCGGATCGCCCGGTGGACGGGCCCACGCAAATTGGCGCGGCACCAGGTGCCGCTCCGGGTAGGTTAGGCCAGCCGGGGGGTCAGCCGATCGGAGCTCGGTAAACATCTCAGCCGCGCGACGAATTTCAGCGAACAAGTCCTCATCACGCGATACCGAGTAGGTAACACCATAACCCCGTCGAGGATCCGGAGTGAGTATCCAAAACATCGCGCCACCTGAACCGGCGCGGACATTAGCTTCGAAGAAGGCGCGAAACCATTCGACTTGTGAAAAACCTCGATAGCCGTCGAGCGCCATGCCAAACTCGCCGAAGACAAATGGTTTCCCGATCGTGAACGCAGCAGCAGCACGATTGTCAATGAACTCACGCAGGGCGGCCGGCGAATCCACAAAACTATCGGTATCGTCTCGGGGATAATTATGGATATCGCAGTAGTCGACATCAGGCAGTACATGATCTGCGAGCCATTCGCGACGTTCTACGGCTGTGCGATATCCCCAATCTCCGGGAGCGATAATATGGTTCGGGTCGAGCGACTTGAGGTAAGCACTCATCTCCCGAATCCAGGCGCGCCGTTCCGACCACCGGCCCGTAATTGCTTGCGCCTCATTCATCAGTTCCCACCCAAAGATGGTCGGGTCATCACGATAGAGCATTCCCGTTAACGTGTTGCGACGCAGCACTACCTTTTCCAGGTGTTCACGATAAAGACGCCGCGCCTCTTCGTTTGTGTAAAAGAGCATCGCGCGCTCCGGATTTATCCCGTAACGAAACCCGGTGTCTGCAGCATCGCTAATCCCCGCCCAGCGCAGGTATTGTGTGATACCTCCCGTATCGCGCCACCAATTGCCGAGACACAGTTGTACCCGAAGATTGCTGCGCGCGGCCTCCGCGAGCACCTTGTCGAGATGAATGAAAGCCTCTTCATTCCATTGCCCTGGCGCCCAGCGAAACGGATGGGTTCGTGGCCAATCAGCGAGATCGGCTACCGGGCCAATGTCGTTAGGTCCACCTTCACCGGAAGCCCACACGCGAACTACGCCCACTCCCGCCCGGGCCGCTTGCTTTAGGGTTTCGGACATGCGCTCCCTATCCTCATCACGATACATCACCGAAACATTTGCGCCGACAAAACGGAAGGGGCGCCCGTTAACGGTAAAGCGGCTGCCGCGAACCTTTACAAAACCTGTCCGGCTATCAGAAGAAGGTAAACTTCTTTCAGTAGTTCGTAAGATGAAAAAGACCGCGCCCACAACAACTGCGAGCGCGGCCAGGAACAGACCTCTTGGTAAGTGAGCCAAACTCAGGGTTCTCACATCAGCGGGGATTCGTTAGTCGCACAAAGCCCATGATCGTACAAACAGCCCCTAGGACCACAAACAAGTTAAAGAAGGCTCCTACCCCGAGGGCGGTGCTTAGATCCTGGGAGTTCTGCATCAATCCGACTGACATGACTACTCCGAATAGCACAAAGTGTAGATGATAGAGAACCAGGCAGACGGCGGCGTAAGAAAACCATCGGGCTGATGGTCCATAGGCGGGAGCTCGGGCAAAACCGAGAACCGCAGCGATCAACCAACCGATCCCACCGGCGATCAGGAGAATCAACACGATGGGGAAAAAATATATTGGTTCCGTAGCTCGGATGTTTTGCTGAAATAGAATCAGGAAAGGATGCATCTACTGAAAGTCTCCTATAGTAAGTTCGGGGAATCTCGAGATAATAAACCAAGCGCCGTTTGCGCACCTTCAAATGCAGGTGATGCACAAACGGCGTTAAAGATCTCCCGTCTAACAGCAGGCCGCGCGCGCATGCCGCCGCAGTCGACCGGAAGTACCCCTAAATTGAACCCCGGGGGTCCGACCGGTCTCTCTATTGCGTGATGTGAATCTCCTCTTCTTTATTAACGTGACCCAGAAAGTACAGGAGCGCGCAGATAAAGAAAACCACCGCCGAGCCGATAGCCCACCACATGTTATGTGCCCCTGCCTCTGCTCCCGGCGTGGCTACGAAGAGGTAAAACTTGTAAATCCCAAAGATCAACGCGGCCAGACCTATAATTACGGCCAGTGCGTCTTTAATTTTCATCTTCAACCTCCGGATGAGTTGTATGAAGGTTAAGGAAAAAGCCGTTAATCTTATTTGTGCAACATGTTAACGCCAGCGGGTCAAGAGTTCAAGCCTTAGCCTGCGGCAGTTGTGTCCTGCCGGCGCCCGCGCGCCGGTTTCAGAATGATACGTTGGTCTCCCTGGCGCCGCGTGATGCGCTCCCGGTCAAGGTATTCCATCAGGGGAATGGCGTATTTTCGAGAGACTCCGGCGAGATTCTTGAAAGTGGCCACATCGATGGTCCGGCTAGGCTCATGATCATCGCCATAATCCTGGACTCTTTTTTTTAAGGCCTCGAGCCGGCGGCGAGCGAAACACAGATCGCCCTCAATTCGAACTACAGCACCCTCATCTAGTAGGTGTTGCATCACCTTGCGGGCCTGGGTTCGCTCACTTCCGGCTACACCGGCGCGCTCGATTGCTTCGTTCAGTGAAGGTGGCTCCAGACCCGCTTTTTCATAGATGGATTCGAGAAGATCTCGCAGCTTAGCATCGACTCCCGTAAATTGGGGCTTATGCTCGCTACTGCGCACCATGTCCTTTTCCGCAACCAGGGTGCCGCCCTGCTCCAGTTGTCGGAGTACCGTGCGAAAGACTTCTTGTGGCGTGTGGCCAAAGACGCGCTCTCGCAAAATCTCGCGTCCGAGACCTTTTGCTAACGGCTCCCGGAGATGATGTGCCTTAACTTCAGCTACCGCTGCGTCACTCAATCGTTGGAAATTGGCGCTGGCGATCAATATGCCCTCACAGTCTTTTATAACTCCTTGTTCAAGTGCTTCACCGCAAACCTTACGAAGTGCCGGCTCGGACCAGCCAGTCCGCGCCGTTAGCTCAGCCAGACGTAGCCCTTGATCGTTTGCAGCTTGAATAAACGCTGAGATTCGGGCAGTGCCGTCTGCGCCGAGCATCGCTTGCAGCCAGCCAGTTATTTGCTTCAGATCCTTCGCACGATGCTTTAAAGCAAAGGGGTCCAGGACCTCGCCTCCTGCGATGGTCTGGGAGGGCGCATAAGAGCGAATGATAAAGCGCTCCTGTGCTACAGCTATGACCGGCAACTCCAGGCTGATTTGAGCAAAACCAGTCTGCCCGGGAGCAATTTCACTGGCTTCATTCAGCACGCGCACTCGGCCAAGTACTTCCGCTGCATGGATGTGAAAACGTACGCGAGTGCGAGAGCGCAACGGCCGCGCCGCTCCAGGCAAAACCTCGAGTTGGACATCCATCATCTGGGTGGGCTTCAACCGACCAATCGGGGCGAGCATCATGCCACGTTCAATGGCAGACAATTCCACACCTCCGAGATTGACCGCTGTGCGTTGTCCTGCCGCAGCTCGATTGACAGTCTTCCCGTGCACCTGAAGTCCGCGCGCTCGCACTGGTAGGCCGCCGGGCAGCAACTCAAGTTCGTCGCCTTCGACAATCTCACCGGAAACGAGCGTCCCGGTCACGACAGCGCCAAAGCCCTTCATAGTGAACGCACGATCAACCGGTAAGCGAGTTACAAAATATGCAGGTCTCAAAAACGTTTGCGAAGCTACCTTCCGCAGCGCCTCTTTTAGCTCATCCAAGCCAACCCCGGTTCGAGCGCTCACAGAGACAATGGGAGCTCCCTCGAGAAACGAACCTGCGACTAACTCGTTAGCTTCCGCACGGACCAGCGGAAGCAGTTCCTCTTCAGCAAGATCAATCTTGGTGATAACGATCAAACCATTCTGCACGCCGAGCAGACGGCAGATGTCGAAGTGCTCACGTGTCTGTGGCATCACTCCTTCGTCAGCGGCAATTACCAGCGCCACAGCGTCAACGCCATGCGCGCCTGCCAGCATATTTTTCACAAAACGCTCGTGACCAGGCACGTCAACGAACGCGACCTTCACATCGCCGAGGTCAAGATCAGCGAAGCCGAGATCGATGGTAATGCCGCGCCGCTTCTCTTCCGGCAGGCGATCAGGATCCTTGCCCGTCAGAGCGCGCACCAGGGCACTCTTGCCGTGGTCTATGTGTCCCGCGGTACCTAAGATGATGGATTTCATGGGAAGGCTTAAATCGTAAATCGTAAATCGGGATTAGTAAATCGTAAATCGGGATTGCCTCGATCAATTGAGTGCTCAAATGAGAAATCCAGGACTTGGTGACCTATAAAATGTCCAGACCCGGCGAATCCACCAAATCACACGAACCAACACTAAGTATCCGTCGTGTGACATCAAGTCCTGTTCGTGAGACATGCGAGGTATAATTCTATAGAGTTGCCGAAAGTTGCAGAAAAAGCTGTATTATCGGCTGCTTAATCAGGTGCGGCCCAACGCTGTTCCACCGGACGGCTCGACGCATGTTTCTCAAACAATCTTGTCACTTCGCTGCTTGAGTAGTTTCGCTCGCCGCCGGTGAACAGCAGCGTCAGGTTGCTACTTTCTTGCTAACGAAGAGGGCTATGTATAAAAGAAAAATCTTGTTGGTGACTCTTTTGATTTTAGTGACGATTGGTAGCTGGTACGGATTCTTTATGAGAGGTATACCAAGCCCATTCTTCTCTCGGTTTTCTTTAAGAGAGTTGGTTAAAAAGAATGGTTCTACCTCCGGTCTGCTATGTGCAGAGGGGGGAATCGGAGCCGCGCGTGGTGGCGGTGGTGGCGTAGATTCTAACCGAGCTACTTTTAGTAAGAGTGAGACATTTTCGTGCCAGATCAAATCATCCGGCGCTAATAAATTTGACGAACCGGAATTAATCTCTTCCCTCAAAAGAGATGTGGAGGAAGAGGAAGAGATAAGGCGGAGTGGCTTGAAGATTAAGAATTCAGAAAGTCCTAATTCATCAAGCTTTTACTTTGAATATGAAGAAGAAGATGAGATGAAAGGACGAGTAGAAAGTTTTGGAGAAAGAAGAGAGCGGTATTACGTTTTGGAAGCATCGCTCAGGGAGAGTGGCGAAAGAAAAACAGAATGATGAAAGGGTAAGCGCAACCTAACAACTCATTCAACCGGACGCGCCGATAACAATCTTTTCATGATGCTTCCTTCGGCGTAGGTAAATGCCATTCGCGGAGCGCCGGTTAATTAGGGCGGGCGTTGGGCAACAGCTAGTCGCGAGTAGTTGAAGGGTCGCAAATGACTATGAGACGGCTTGTGCTTCATCTTGGTATCGCGCTCTTAGCGTTTGTTGTTGGGGCAATCGCTGCAACTCTCTGGAAGTCTCAATTTAGTCGCTCGCAAGCACCCACTATCGTGACACAAGCGGTTGAAGAGGAATGGCCTCTGACGAGGCAGATCGTTTCGAGATCGCTACAATCTCATAGCTTCAGAACCGATAAACTCCGCAGAAACAGCAATGATGAAATTGTTTGGCGCTGGCTGAGAGAGTCAATTCGGCGATACCCGCAGAATTGGGTAAAGCTCAACATCTCGGATAATGAGGGTTATGGTGTAGTGCTTTACCCGCTTAAAGTCTTGGAATCTACCGAATTTGACCACCGCAACAAAGAACTGAAAGAAAAAGGGCTACCCTCTCTAGCAAAAGGCAAACGGTACCTGCCAATGAACTTATATCAAGGCAATATCATTTGTCCGAGTTGGTCAGGATTGATAGATGTAGAAGAAGCCAAGCTGGTCTATTTTGTCGGCGAGTCCGGATGAACCCACCAGCCCAACAAACAAGCTGTTGCAGCGGACGGCTCAATAGCATGCTTCTCAAACAACTCCATTACTTGGGTGCTTGTTTGGTGTTCGACCGCCGCCGGTGAACAGAGGCTTTGGATTGCTTACTTGGTTTTGCGAGGGTTGAACCTAATGCATCTTGAGCGGGGGCAAGCCACCCTTCCTGACCCAGAGGTACACTAACTTGAAATCCTCCCATTAATCTTGAGAGGCTGCCGAGTTGAAAAAAGGATACAAGAATGAAAGTCTGATGGTCAGGAGGGTGGCTTGCCCCCGCTCCGGCTTGGCGATGCAGGACGAGGGATTTCCTGTCCTGTTTCGGCGGCGCCATCCGACGATCTGTTACACCGGACGCCTCGATAGCATGCTTCTCAAACATTATTGTTACTTCGCGGCTTGTGTGGCTTTCGCTCGCCACTGGTGAACAGCAGCGTTATGCTGCTGTCGCCTTCCTCTCGCTCGGAGTATAATGGGGCGTGAGCGGTGACGATCGATCCAAGTACCGGCGATTGAGGTTTTGAGCCGGGGCGTCAGGATAAGGCTTGGCTTCAGCCATTCAATCCTGTTCTCAGGAGCGCCAACCTCATTATCGCGCCGCTCACTTTCTTTGTTTCCCCTGGCAGCTTCTGTTTTTTTTCACCCGAACCGCGGCATAACAAGCTTGCAGCTGACGCCTCGATAGCATGCATCTCAGCATCTTTCTTGCAGCGCAGGTGAATGCCTGCGCTCGGCGCAGCTGAAGCGCAACCTTATGTTTCTGGTTGAATGATTCTGGAATCGTCATGAGAGTAGCGTATACGGTTCTGTTGCTTCTTTCAGCACTGTTCGTAACGGACAGCGTGGTGTCTACCCACCGAAGAATCTCTGCTCCAAAGTGCACACTAGTCGCAGCAGTTGAGAGGTTAAAAACCTCGAAGGCGGTCTTCTCTGGTCGTGTGATTGAAATAAAGGAGTCAGAAGGGATTCAGGTGGTAAGGTTCAGCGTGTCCAAATCGTGGAAGTACGTTCGTGCGAGCGAGGTAACAGTAACCAATTATGTCCACCATGAAGGCCCCTATTTCCATCAAGGCAAAACCTATTTGGTTTACGCTCACCTACGCAAAGGTAAACTTTCGACAGGCGGATGTTCTGGAACAATGCATGGCGAAAGCTAAAGAGATCGTTCTGCAATTCGTAGAGCAGATCAACTCGCAAAATGTTGATGGGTTATGCAGCTTGATGTCTGAACAACATCGCTTTATTGATGCCTTCGGAGCAATAGTTCAGGGGCGCGAGCAGATGCGTCAAGCATGGTAGGATATTTTCATCTCGTGCCCGATTATCAGATTTTGCTTGAAGAAGTATTCGAGTATGGCAATGCTGTTGTGGCTTTCGGAACTGCTGGCGGGACATATGCCCCTAACGGTGAGTTATTAGAACCAAAACAAGTGGCAAGTTCCCGCAGCTTGGCGAGCATCAGTTAGTGATAATTTTCTTACAGAGTGGCGTGTTTATGCTGATAATGAGCCTCTCAGGCAGTTAATGCGTAAATAGAGCCACTGAGCAAAACCCACGCAATGCAAAAAGAAACAACTTCTCAGCGAAGTGCGTTGGTCGATACCCTTGCGCTTCTCACGACAGCTCAGATGACAAGCCAGGGTAACTCATGGCGGATGGTCAGTAAAAGACGTCCTCGCCCATTTGGCTTCTCTGTGTTTCTCCGTGTCTCCGTTATCTCGCTTCGCAGCCGCGGCCGAAGCACCTACTTGAGTTTCACCTTGCTACACAACCTCAGTGAGGGTAAACCGCCCTTCCTTACCTGCGAGAGTTTCCCACTTGCAGCTCAGTTCGAGGCGGGCGCCCCTCCCTATAACGTAACGCCTGAATTAGTCGGCTCGATGCACCGCGCGACGGATGAGCTGAAGCAAGCCGGCGCCGCCGAGAACGAAGATGTCTGAACTGTCTCCTAAGAACGCAGCAGCAATCGAGGAGATTCACAGACGGTGGATCGGGGAAGAACTCGCGGGAAACAAGTCTCAAATAATCGAACTCTGCACGAATGACGTTACGTGGATACCATCAGACGCCCCTCCCCTTGTCGGGAAGGAAGCGATTGCGCAGTACTTGCATGATAACGCCGTGGATCTGAAGGATGTCCGGATCAGTGACGTGGTGATTCGCGGCAGCAACTCAGTGGCTTACCTTATCAGCGGGTATCGCTCTCGATTTGTGGCTAATGGGGCCTCCGACATGCAAGAGGCCACTGGTACGCACTTGTGGGTCCTACAGAAAACAGGAGAAGGCATGTGGCAGATCGCAGTCGTAGCTTGGAGTTCATGGAAGACTCCTTCGTGACGAAACGTCTCCAGCAATTGCGCCAGACCCGCAACAATTTGACGAGGGAGTTTCTCATGAAGTCCGAGCACGATCGCTCAGACCCGGCGGAACCTGAGCACCTCCGGACGCTGCGCCTGATTGGCGCGATCGGGGCGTTACTAGCTGTTCTCGGAATTGCCATCCTCGTGTTCTGGTTCCTAATTCGGGCGCCGCGCTTCTAACCCAACTATGTAGTCATTCCTTCCAGACAGTGTAAAGGCGATCCTGGTGGGGCTGCTTGCGATCCTGTTGCTACTTAACAGGCTCGCCCGCGCGCTCCCGCACGTCGCGTGGCTGCAAAGCTTTCGGCTTCCGGTCATGCGAATAAGCGAGGAGCAAAAGGCAAAACGGCGACGATCGGCGAATCGCCTGGCGGGTCTGGAGATCATTCTCTTAGGTCTCGCGTTGCCGCTCCTTTATTTGTTTTCAACCCTCATTCTCTTCAACGAACCCAAGGCGACCCTCATGATCATCGTAACTGTCTCTTCGGTCTTGTGCATCACGCTTGGGATCTGGGTCTTTGCGCGAAATCTCTAGCTCCAACGAAGCATTTGGTGCATTCAAGAGCGAAGTGGCATAGCGACAGGGTCGTTGACCATGGTTTATTGTCCGGCGGAGCTGGAGACTATCTCCCTGCTCTTGACATACGCGCATGCCCGGTCCAAGTTTATTTTCCGGTACCGTAAGAGTTGTATGACAGTGGCAATATTGGGAGTATCCAGTGAAAGCATCCGTCTTTATCGGCACCAGCCTCGACGGTTTTATCGCTCGAGCCAACGGTGACCTCGATTTCCTACCGCCGGGTGGTGGTGAACCCCACGGCTATGATGAGTTTATGGCCAGGGTTGATGCGTTGGTTATCGGCCGCAAGACTTTCGAGACGGTCTTGGCCTTTGAAACGTGGCCCTATGGTGAGAAACCCGTTTTCGTGCTCAGCACTCGGACGCTCGCTCCCGCCCCGCTTGGGGCTGTGGTAGAGCGCATGTCAGGGAATCCGACCGACATCGTGTCGCAGCTTGCCGCCCGCGGCATCCGGCATGTTTACGTTGATGGCGGGATCACCATTCAGCGCTTTCTCCGTGCCGGGGTCATTCAGCGCCTTATCATCACACGCGTTCCAGTGCTCATCGGGGATGGGATCCCCCTCTTTGGCGCACTAGAGCGAGACATAGCCCTCAGGCATGTTGCGACGCGGCAATACGCCAGCGGCCTCGTTCAGAGTGAATATGTTGTGGGCGCCTAACTGGATTTGAACCGATGAAGTTCACCAAACTGATCCTGAAAAACATTCTGCGCAACAAGCGGCGCACGCTGCTCACGATCTCGAGTCTTGTTGTTTCGCTGTTCCTCATTATTACCCTGGGCACGATATTGACCGAGTTAAGCCGCGGCGGCGAACAAGCAAATCCGCTGCGCCTCATTACGCGACATGCTGTTTCTCTGAGTTTTACTATCCCCATTGCTCACCAGCAACAAATTGCGAGCGTTCCGGGGGTTAAGAGCGTGATCCCATTCAGTTGGTTTGGGGGGATTTACAAAGACGAAAGAAATTTCTTCGCCAATTTTGCTGTCGATGCAGGCAAGTTACGGGAAGTGATGCCTGAGTTAGTTATGTCTGATGCTGAGTGGCAGGCATTCATCAGCGACAGGCAAGGCGCAATCGTCGGGCGAAAACTTGTGAAATTGTATGGCTTCACCAACGGCCAACGAATTACGCTCAGAAGTCCGATCTACGACAAGAGTGTTGAATTCATTGTGCGCGGCGTGTGCGCAGGTGGTGATGAGAAGACGCTCTTCTTCCATCATGAATACATCAATGAGCTGATTCCCGCTCAGCGCCGGGACCGTGTAAGCACATTCAGCATTCTGGCTAATTCGGCTGAGGATGTGCCCCGCATCGCCCAGGCGATTGATTCGATATTTATCAACACAGACGCGCCCACCAAGACTGAGAGCGAACGCGACTTCGCCATAAGCTTTGAGACGATGATGGGAGGCGTCAAACAGTTCATGTATGGCATCATGGCGGCAATAACGTTCTCGCTCTTGCTGGTCATGGCCAATACCATGGCGATGACTGTCCGCGAACGAACCAGGGAAGTGGGAATGCTGAAAGCACTCGGATTTCAGCGACGGATGATTGCCTGGCTCTTTATCGGAGAGGCGTTGCTGGTAACGACCGTCGGAGCATTGCTCGGCATTGGCGGCGCAATGATTCTCTTCAACTCGATCGACCTGAGTCTATATGTTCCTAACTTTCAGGTCTTTGTGCCCACAACGCGCACGTTGTTCGCCGCTTTAGCATTATCGATTTTCGTTGGGGTAATGAGTGTTACCTATTCTGCCTATCGAGTGTCGGGTATGACAATAGCTGACGCCTTGCGGAGTACTGAATAGTGGCCCTGCCGCTCAAATACAATTTACGAAACGTCGTCGTTCGCAAATCGAGCACGTTGGCTACTGCTTTTACCATTGGCTTGACTGTAGCAGTCTTCCTGATGGTGATGGCCCTGGCGCACGGAATTGATCTCACTTTGGCGAGTAGCGGTGAGCCACTTAATTTGATTGTCCTGCGCGAGGGCAGCACGGCTGAGCTAAACAGTTCGGTATCGCGCGAGAATCTCAACGATTTGATCTATCTGGATGGCGTGGCGCGCGAAGGCGACACGCCGCTGGCCGCACCCGAAACAATCACACTGATTTATAGGGCGCGAAAGGGCATGAGTCAGGGCTCGAATGTGACTGTTCGGGGCATCGGCACAATGTCAAACCGGTTGCGGTCCGGTTTCCAGCTTTTGACTGGCCGTATGTTCCAGCCGGGACTGACTGAGGCGATCGTATCTAAGCGGATCGCCGAGCGCTTTCAGGGCCTTGACGTAGGAGATAAGTTTCGCGTGCAGACGACCGACTATACAGTGGTTGGTCTGTTTAATGCTGGTGGCAAGGCTTTCGAGTCGGAGATCTGGCTGGACGTAAATTCCCTGGCCAGCGCTACTAAGCGTGAGACCTTCTCTTCCGTGCTTTTGCGGGCAGCAGATGCAACCGCACTAAATTCATTGGCAAAGAGAATCACTGACGACCAGCGATTACACCTGAAGGCGCTTCCGGAGCAAGCTTTCTATGAAAGCCAACAGGGCACAGCATCAGGCGTACTTAAGGGTCTCGCAGTCTTCATCTCCTTCATCATGGCTGTTGGCGCCGGCTTTGCGGGCATGAACACGATGTATGCCGCCGTAGCTCGACGAACAAAGGAGATCGGGACGCTGCGAGTGTTGGGATTCAGCCGCCTCAGCATTCTGATCGCTTTTGTATTGGAGTCTCTGGCAATCGCCGTACTTGGCGTTGGTATCGGCGTGTTGCTTGCGCTGCCATTAAACTTTGTCTCCACCGGAACAGCAAATTGGGCTACGTTCAGCGAAATCGCTTTCAATTTTCGCGTGACGCCTGCATTAGTTGGAGCGGCACTTATCTTTGGCGCAGGAATAGGTTTTCTAGGTTCACTGCTGCCAGCAATTAGGGCCTCGCGATTTCGAATAGTAGATGCGCTACGCGCCTGATTATTCTGGAGACAAAATATCGTGAGTTTGCTTTGTATCTGCAGGGCAGAGGTGACGGATTGAATGGCTACAAATCCGCAGACTCCGGAAGATACCCGGAACCTCAATGAACGTCTCAGAAGCCTGAGGATAGATCGCACTTCAGGACCGTCACGTTCTGAAAGGAATCGTATCCCGAAGGTTCTGTTACTCGCGTTGTCGGCGTTAATAGTCCTGTTGGCCATCGGTTATTTCTATTTTTTCTCCGCGCCGAAGACTATCTCCGTGGCCCAGGTCAAACTTGAAAACGAGATCCCTTCGCAGGGGAGTAGCGTACTCTCCGCCTCAGGATATGTCGTGGCTCACCACAAGATTGCTGTTGGGTCTAAGGTGATGGGACGCGTGGCCTGGATCGGAGTGGAAAAGGGCGACAAGGTGGCCCAGGGACAAGTGCTCGTACGCCTCGAGGACAATGAATTCCGAGCGCAGTCAAATCAGGCTCGGGCGAATCTGGCAGCTGCCCAGGCTCGGCTTGATCAATTGCGTACCGGCTCTCGGCCACAGGAGAAGTTGAAGGACAAAGCAGCCGTCCTGCAAGCTGAAGCAAATGTGAAAAAGGCTGAAGCCGACTATGAACGTTCCGAGCGACTCTATCGAGCTGGCGTTTCATCTAAGGCCGAACTCGATCACGCAATTGCTGAACGCGATACTGCACGCGCTCTGCTTGAGGCAGCCCGGCAAGCGAGCGTCATGACCGACATCGGTCCACGTACCGAGGAGATAAGAGCGGCCGAGGCTCAGGTGAGGCAGATGAAAGCTGCTCTCGACTATGCCGAAACTCAATTAGCCGGAACAGAAATAAAGGCGCCTGTTTCCGGAACTATCCTGCAAAGAATCGTGGAACGGGGTGAGATGGTAACTCCTTCGGCCTTCGGCGAATCGGGCGCCCGAACGTCGGTGGTTTCTCTGGCGGATCTCAACGATCTACAGATCGAGTTGGATATCAGTCAGGTAGATTTCGCTCGCTTAAAGATGGGCCAACAGTCGGAGATCATTCCAGAGGCTTTCCCCAATTTGAAGTACAAAGGATTCATTGTCGAGATTGCCCCGGAAGCAAATCGCGCGAAGGCTACCGTGCAGGTGAAGGTAAAAGTAGAAAACCCGGACGACCGGTTGCGACCGGAGATGAATGCGCGAGTGAACTTTCTGGCTGACTCTACAGAAGGCGGGGCTAGCGTTGCTCCCCGAGTGCTAGTTCCTAAAGCGGCTGTTTTGAGGAAAGATGGAAGCGCCTTTGTTTTTGTGATTAAGGGTCACAATGTAGAGCTGCGCTCTGTACGGCTGGGTGAGGAAGCATCGGGTTTCTATTATGTGCTGGAAGGGTTAAGCGGCGGTGAGTTAACAGCAACCACGGGAGTCGATAAGCTGCGCGATGGCGACCGCGTGAAGATAAGTAACTGAGGAAGCAATGATAAGTGATAAGTGATGAGTGATAAGCACTCAGCACTCAGTACTCAGTACTCAGCACTCAGTACTGTTAGGTTATTACCAACAAATCTCAAACCAAAATGGCGGAACCGGTGATACAAGTCCACAATGTAAGCAAGCGCTTTGTCCGCGATGGCTTTGAAATTGTCGCCCTCGATCATGTCAATCTGGAAATTCAGCGCGGCGATTTTATGGCGTTGATGGGTCCAAGTGGCTCCGGAAAATCAACGTTACTAAATCTGCTGGCGGGCATCGACCGCTGCTCGGAAGGCGAGGTCGATGTGCTGGGTACCAATCTTGCCGGCATGAGTGAAAGCCGGCTGGCAGTCTGGCGCAATAGCCATATTGGTTACATCTTTCAGACATTCAATCTGGTTCCCGTGCTGACAGCCTTTGAGAATGTTGAATTACCGTTGCTCTTGACCAGGTTGTCCAAGAGGGAGCGAAGGAAGAATGTGGAAACTGCCCTCGACCTGGTGGGTCTTGCCGATCGCATGCATCATCAGCCGCGCCAGTTGTCAGGAGGACAGGAACAACGCGTAGCTATCGCCCGGGCGATTGTCACCGATCCCGAATTGATTCTGGCAGACGAGCCGACCGGTAACCTGGATGCACGTTCCGGCGAAGAGATTCTCAATATTCTCACCATACTCAATAGAGAGCTGAAAAAAACCATTGTGCTCGTTACTCATGATCCACATGCCGCCAGTTACGCCACTCTCGAGCGACATCTGGAGAAGGGTGTGTTACTCGAAGCAGGCTCCGTGGCAGCAGACTCAGCGTGAGCGATTTTTGGGAAATTGTAACCCCGCGGCAAGAAGTGGGTAGGGCTATTTCGCAGAGTAAGATTGCAAATCCCCATTCACTTGATCTTGGCTTTTCACCATTCGATTGAAGGTAATGACCATGGATGAACACGAGTCTTTGCGCAAACACCTTGAGAGGTTACTTGACTGGGAAGATGCGCACGTCAACTTTGACACGGCAATCGACGGGATACCAGTTGAGCTTCGAGGAGTTGCACCCGACGGACTACCCTACACGCTCTGGCAGCTTGTCGAGCACCTTAGACTTACGCAGTTTGACATACTCGACTTCTGCCGCAATGCAGCTTACGTCGAGCTAATGGCGGAGGGCTATTGGCCATCATCTTCAATGCCCCCAACCAGCACGGCATGGGAAGAGAGCATTTCGTCGTTTTACAGGGATCGTGAAGAGCTGAAACAACTTGCGCTCGACCCGGGGGTAGATTTATTTGGCCGCATCCCGCACGGCACTGGCCAGACATATTTGCGAGAGTTGCTATTGGTAGCCGATCACAATGCCTATCATGTTGCTCAACTGGTTGCGGTCAGGCGTGCCCTGGGTATTTGGAAGGCTACCTAGCATTGGGAATTGCGGATTTCGGACTTGACTTTCGGCCTGAACCCATACTGAAAAGTCTCAAATTCGCAATCCGCAATTCGGGAAGTAGCTCCAATCCATAAATGGGCCTGTATTTTGGGACGTTCGCCATGTTGGCATTTTCCTGTCTCGTCCTTCTGGCCGCGATCAGGTCTCTACAGCCCAAAAAAGCAGTAATCGATGCAATAGCTCTGTCAGCTCTGGTGTCTACTTGAAATGACTTCCAACTTCATTAGACTGATGAGCGCCGGTTTGGTAGTTCTCTTCTCGTGCAGCGCCGACGTCCCGGCCAGGATCCCAAAACCAACCCAACTAGCCAGCCCAAACAACCGGCTTACAGTTCAATTCTATCTCAGCACGACAGGCGCGCCGCGTTATGTAATCCGGCTCAATGGAAAGCCGGTGCTGCTTGAATCGGCCCTGGGCTTAGTGCGTGATGACGCCGATTTTTCTCAGAACCTGCGGCTTCTAGCCACCTCGCGGGTGGAACTTGTGTCAAATTCCCCCAAAGCAGATTTTGCTTGAATCCGGTGTCTCTTGGGCATTACCTTAGTCTGGGTAGAGGAATTTGAAGGCCTAAGAAAACCCGTCAATCCCACCTCGTTGATCCTTCTGAGTTTCAGAAACTTACGAAGCGTGAAAGTAGTACGAGATTAGCAAGCCACTTAGTGACATCTCGATAAGCCCCATTTACTCACGCAGAAAACCAACGATTCTTCTGTCTCAACTATGAGTCCGATCAGTCATCTTTTAGTCGGATGGGTCGTGGCCAACATTCCACGCCATGCCAAGCCACGCGAGAGAGCCATGATTGCCCTTGCTGGTGTCGCTCCGGATGTTGATGGATTAGGTATCATCGGCGAGGTCCTAACTCGCAACTCCTCGCAGCCGCTTCTGTGGTGGTCTAATTATCATCACATCTGGGACACAACCTGTTGTACCACTATGATCCTAACATTACCGGTAGTATTAGTACTGGGACCGCTCGGCTAACTGAGCACTGACGTTAAACGACTGATGCTTTCGCCTGACGTGCCTCGCTGCGCGCGACTTTGTCTAGCCGGCGGATTTGGGCCACATAAGCTTGCGCCGTTTCCAACTGGAATAGTTCTCTGTTCTCCAACTCGTCATCCAACACCGGCTCCAGGGCGAGGTCCATATACTCGCGGGCCCGTGCATCGCTCCTGACTCTGTGATTGATAAGCCATAAGCGCAAGTAAAGAGAGAACCAGCGAAACTGCTTCCAACCTGTTTCGGCCAGGTATTTCGGGTAGAAGAGCCAAGACGGTTCGACCCGAAAACCAGACCGGCGATCGCGGCGAAACTTGCAGCGCAGAAAGCCGCCCTCGATTGGGTGAATCTTCTCAATTCCAATGCAGCCCTTAAACCAGGTAATGAAGAACAGCGCCTTTCCGGGGCTCAGCCCGGTCGCCATTGCCCGCCGTAAAACCGTCTCAATGTGCCCAGTGGTGTAATAGGTCTCCCAAGCCAAACGATAAGTTTGCTGCCGCTCTTCGCGCGACATGCGTGGATGTTGGCTGGTTACATGGTTAAGGTCATACCTGTTCATGTCCGGATCCATCCACGTTCCTGACTCATGCAACTTGCGATGATCTTCCGATCCAGGAAGCGGCGTCAGATAGAAGAACTCCAAGAGATCGACTGGCAATTCTTTTTGGATTACCCGGATGTCGCTGAGGATTGAGTCAGGTGTGTCTCCTGGGAAACCGAGTATGTAGCCACAATAGGTCAACACTCCCACCTGCTTCCATGCGAGCAGCATCCTCCGATACTCCGTAATCTTGTTCTGCGGTTTCTTCGCACCGAGAAGACTGTCAGGGTTGATGTTTTCCAGACCTATGAAAACCCGCTTGACCCCGGCCCGCGCCGCTTTCTCGATGAAGTTCGGCAGCCGGTGACAGGCCGTATCTACCTGGATAATAAACTTGATTCGTAGCTTCTCGACTTCACGCAACTGAATCAGACGATCCAGAATGGCCTCCCAATTACGGTTACGAGCGAAGTTGTCATCCGTGATAAAAAAGCTATGAATACCCTGAGCAACATTGGCCCGCACGATCTGTTCGATGTCGTCAGGAGAACGGCGGCGTGATTTCCGACCCTGGACGTTGATGATCGTGCAGAATGAACATTGAAAAGGGCAGCCGCGCCCGGCATCGAAGCTGGTATTAGCGCCAAAGGTCCGTTTCACCCTTGCCACCGGCAGCAAAGGCATTGCTGCGTTTTCCAAGTCAGGCAAGTCATTCATAAAATTGTAAGCGGGCTGGAGCTTCCCTTCCCAGGCATCCCGCAGCACTTGGCCCAGCCGATCTTCAGCTTCGCCCGCAAAAAGCGATATTCCCATTTCCTCAGCTCGGCTGACGTCCGGATCGCGCTCCTTGAGCATGGCAATGGTACCGGAGACATGAACCAAAGAGGGAGCAAATTGACTCGCGAATCTGGAGGTTCTAAGATGATCGCGCAGAGAAAGTAGCGGCTCTGAGCGCAAGCCATCCACCATCACACAAACCAGCTTGGCGCGAGGATATTACCGGATCACTCGACGCACGAATAATGCAACCTTCTCAATCCCTTCCAGTGGATCTTTCAGCCGGAAAGAAATTCGGGCATTACCAGGTTCTCTGTTCTCTTGGAGCAGGAGGCATGGGAGAAGTATATCGTGCTAGAGACAGCCGGCTTGGTCGCGAGGTCGCTATCAAAGTCCTTCCCACAGAAATGGCTGCCGACTGCGAACGGCTTGAACGCTTTGAGCGCGAAGCTCGTTCCGCGTCAGCTCTAACCCATCCAAACATCGTCACGATCTACGAGCTTGGGCAGGTAGAATCAACTCGCTACATAGCTATGGAGCTCGTCGAGGGCCACACGCTTCGGGAACTGCTGAACGCCGGTCCGATACCAATGCGAGATGTTGTTCAGATTGTCTCGCAGATCGCAGACGGGTTGGCGAAAGCGCACGAAGCCGGCATTGTCCACAGGGATTTGAAACCAGAAAATTTGATGATCACCACAGACGGGCAGGCGAAAATTCTTGATTTTGGACTGGCTAAGATCCGGCCCACAGATTGCGATGAGCTGTCTCAGATGTCTACCGTTGTGGGAGCCGAAACGCGGCCAGGTGTGTTGTTGGGTACCGTCCGCTACATGTCGCCAGAACAAGTGCGTGGCCAACCTGTCGATTTCCGAACTGATCAGTTCTCGTTAGGCTCGGTGCTTTACGAAATGATTACGGGAACACCACCCGTGCGAGGGAACACAGCAGCAGACATGATCAGTGAGATCCTCCAGAGCGAGCCGGAGGCCGTGGCCTCGCTCAATCGTGAGGCTCCCGCACCACTCTGTTGGACCATTGAGCGTTGTCTCGCAAAGGACGCAGAGAAACGTTACCTTTCGACTCGCGATCTGGCACAGGATTTCGCCGCAATACGCGACAGGTTTTCACAACTAACCTACCGGCACCACGAAACACGTCCCAGCAACCTGCCAATACAGCTAACCGCATTTATTGGACGTGAAAA
>Ga0209431_10001662_pt1 | contig 18333 bp, 14 predicted proteins | sample RifCSP13_3_FD_184021 | JGI IMG/M metagenome (GOLD analysis project Ga0209431, IMG submission 184021) | Soil microbial communities from Rifle, Colorado - Rifle CSP2_sed 13_3 (SPAdes) (version 2) | ecosystem: Environmental > Terrestrial > Deep subsurface > Rock core/Sediment | place: Rifle...
TAAAAACCCCCTAAATAAACGAGCTGAACAGGTCGATCTGGGCTGCGGTCCACCTGGAAAGCCCTCAATTGCCCTGTGTGCAGAAGCCGGGTTAGCCCGCTGCCATTTTCAACCGTGGTCACCTTCTCTGGAAGAACACCCCACTCGCTTACACAGCTACTCCGCCAACCTTCGCCCGTGGCGGCAACGTGATCTGCGCTTCGTAGTCCGACCCTGGTAATAGTCTCAGCGATTTTTCGTTGGAAGCCTGCTGGTGCTATGCCCTTCGCTTCGAGATCGTGTAACGGATTTCCGTTATATTCCAACACCCAGGGAATTTTAAGCCACCTGGCAGCCAACTGCCCTCCGTAAGCCATCCAGCTCAAGCGTTCAAATAATATCTGGCAACCTGCCAGCTCCTGCCGGCAAGCCAGAGCAAAGCGGAGGCTCTCAAAGAATGCCAGGTAAGTCAGGTGAAGCTCAGACTGCAAACGGCGGCTGGCTTTTTCGATAAGCCGCAAAACGCCGCGATCGAGTGGGGTCGGGCTGGCTCTCTCGAAGACCTGCAAATCGTCTGACTTCCAGATCTTGTTCTCAAACCGAAACAGCGTTCTTACCTCGTGCCCGCGCCGGGCAAGTTCCAGCACCACCTGTCGCACGTGGTTCGCAGGACCAGAATAAGGAGGTTTGCGAATCTCTTCAGCGAGCTGTATCAGATAGCCGATCTTCATCCGGTTCGCGCTATCGATTTTCAGATTGCCTCTACCTGCTCGATCACGCTGCGAATTTGAAACTTTATTTTATCGATATTAAATCGTTCATCCACGATGCTGCGCATAAGCTCTCTACGCGATTGTCTCTCATTCTCAGATGCATCGCTATATTGCAAGATCTTTTCGATCAGCTCCCCATTGGTCAGGTAAAGGTTCTCTGCTGGGAGCATTTCCTCTACGCCATCCCAGAAATGCGACAGGCAATAGCAGCCAGACGCCATTGCCTCCATTGGCGACACCTGCAAGCCTTCGGAGTAGCTGTTTGATATAAGTATATCGATATTGTGGTACCAGGTCTGTGGGTTATCAACGTGATCGTAAAAAATTACTTGATTTTGGATGCATAATTTCTTTACCAACGCGTGGACAGCATTGTAATAATCCATATATAAAGGTTTTTGTCCACCACCGATATGCAGACGAAAATCGTAACCTGAACGCAACAACTCGTAGAACGCCAGGATTAGTTCGTACACGCGTTTCCTGGGGGTGATATGGCAAAGAATACCGATATCCCCACGAAATGGCCTTGGCTGAAACTCATATTTCTCCAGGGAGATCGCTTCGGGGATAACGACTGTTTTTGAAGCGTGTTCCGGTAAACGCTCGGAAAATTCGCGTTGCTTGGCTTTGCTAACCAATATGATCTTGTCAACCGTTTCCCATTTTATTTTATTCGCCCATTGGTACAGTTCATAACGATGCAGCCTGGTGACATAACCGGCTGCTTTGCGTAGTTGAGAGGCGGCCTCCAGCAGGCCGCTCGCCCACTCGAAAAACACGACGTCATTCCTGTTCAGAAAGGTCTGTAAGTCTCGACGGAACAATCGCCAATTAACCCATTCCTGCACGAATGGAACCGCAACCTTCCTGGGCGAAAACAATTGCGTTTGATGGTGAGCTGAAAGATCAGCATAGATTTCTTCGAAAAACCCCCAGGATCCCTGTACAGCTATTCCTAAGCGCATTATTTCCGTGCCCTCGTTAATGGATCTGAATTCAACCGGATTTGAACGGATTATCTGGCTAATCAATAAACTGCCTGTGCCAAAGCTCCAAGGATATCAAGGCGCCCAATTTCCTGGCATGATTCGTTCCTGCCATGTGTTCCGCCACCAGGTTGTGAATAAAACCGGGTTGAAAATAACCTCGTTCCAGGGTTTTCTTATCTAAAAGAACGCTCTTCATCCAATCTCCCAACACCGTCCTCAACCAGGTGTTGTAGTCAGCATACGGCCGCTTATGAGGTGTGGAGATCCAAGGGATGCCTGCCTCATTAAGACGCCATCTTATCTGGTTGATAAATCTAATCCGCAAATCTCTAAAGCAAGCCACAATAGGTAAACCCGTATTCGCGTAGGGTATTTTTGCATAATCGCTGAAGAATTTCTGATAGATTCTCACCATTAGATAACGATCTGCGCGCAGCCCGGCTGGAACGCTGAAAGCATATTTCACCAGGTCTAAATCGGAAAAAGGGGTCCGTACCACCGCCTGGCTGCGAACCAACTCAACCCCGCTAAGACCCAGGCGTATATCTTCATTCCGCAAAGTGAAATGGTCGATCCAATTCGCTACCAAATCCGTCTTGTACTCCATAAATGCTTCTTTGAAGGTTTCCAAGTTGGTATTTTGGTTGTGACGGTAGTAATCCTCGCTAAATAAGTCTCTGTGTTGTGTGGTAGGGAAGACAACGCTTAATTTGTCATAAAGTAGCTGTATGAGTGTGTCTTCTTCGTAATCCGCCCACATTTGGCGATTAAAAGAATATCCTGTTAGCGTACCGGCTAAATAGCCTTTATAGATGAGCTTTACAAATTCAGTCTGGGCATGGATATTCGCAAAAGAGTGCATATTTACACAACTTTGCATCCCATCTGTCAGTCTTACCGCTTTGTGCGCCAGGTGGCTTAGATAGTCGGGGTTTAATTCATAAAATTGGTGTGTGGTTCTGGCAATCCTGGCCACTTCCTTCGAAATACGGACATCATCACAACCGGGTATTCCGAAACTAAAGGTATAAATCGGTCTTTCAGCATCGATCTCCTTGAGCATTGCCAGGATCAGGCGCGAATCCAGACCCCCGCTTAGCAGAATACCCACTGGTGAATCGTCGCGCAGTTGGCGTTTAATCGCCCGTCTGAGATGAAGCGCAAAACCATCAACATAGTCCTCCTCGCTATATCGGTGGTCAATCTGATCGAAACATAATCTCCAATAAGAACTGAAATTTATTATTCCATCCTGGTAGGTTAATATAGACGCCGGTTTCAGCAATTGGATCTGCTTTACTAGTGTGCGGGTTCCCAGGATATGCTCGAAAGTAAGAAATTGTGCGATCGCGGTAGGATCCATGGAGACCGATAGTTTCGAATTTACCAGCAAAGCGCGTACCCCAGAAGCAAAAGTGAGCATCCCGCCCTGAACGGAGTAGTAGAGAGGATATGATCCGAGATGATCGTTTACGATCACCAGTTTTCTCTCGGGCTCTTTCCAGATGGCTGCTACGAAAGATCCGTTGAGATAGGGCGTTAAACCCTCCTCATACTCCTCAAAGAGGTGAAGCAGGTATTCGACATCATTTTCGGTTTCAAATTTGTGGCCTCTATCAACCAGGCATTTTTTCATCTCGGCGTAATCATACAATTCCCCCTCCATCACAACACAGACCGTTCGGTCTTCATTCCACAATGGTTGCGACTCCGGATTCAATAACCCCAGGCTTATTCTGCCCAGGCCGAATTGATCACCCTGATAGAGATCTACTTTGTACCATTCCTCATCCTTCAAGGCGCGTGCCATGTCGCTGAGTAATTGATCAGAAACCCCGCCGTAATTCGATTCCACATATCCGCACAGACCTGGCATAAAATCAACCTTTGAGTAAGGACCTGATAAATATGGAGACCGCCCCTCGATTGAAGATCAGTTTTGGTTGGTAAAGGAACGCCCACCAGGTGAAGTATCGGGTCTCGACCAGGTTGCCTGCGTAGAAATTCTCGAACGCCAGGCGAATCGCAACCTGACCGAGAGCCTGCCTGCGTCGTTGGCGAAGGGAACGAAGGCTATCGGGTAAATTTTTGTATACGGTATTAATATAAGAAAGCTTGTCTTCCGTACGCGGATCACTCGTCCAGGCGTATATTCGATTTTCAATCTCCTCACCGCTATTTGCGCCAAGCTCGGGATATATACTTAAAGCCCTTTCGATTTTAGCGATGGCGGATTGGATGTTATTCACCCGATAAGCCTGGGCGGCTGCCTCCAGGTAGGGAGCGCTATATGCCCGGTCTCGCATCAACCACCAACTCTCAGGCACATCCTGCGATTTAAATGTTTTTTCCACGAGTGCAATCATCGCTCTGAACATGTGTTCTTCATCCCTGGTCATTTGAGCCTGGTGGAAACGGTAGAGAGATACTGGACGTTCGATCAGCTTCATCTTACACCCAAGCTTGGCTAATCTGATCCACAGGTCCCAATCTTCGCAGGCGCGCAAACTTTCATCGAACAACCCGGCTGATTCCTGCCAACACTTGCGGAGCAAAACACTGCCTACATGCAGTGGATTTGTTATTAACAACTTGCTCGCATCCTCAGGCAAAGCTCTGGCGATTCTCCTGCCAATCCGCCTACCCTTTTCATCAATCGGGATCGCCTGACCAGCCACCAACCCAAGTTCGGGGTGGTTTTCCATTTCATTCAAGAGAATCTCAAGCTTCTCCGGTAAAAACAGATCATCTGAATCAAGAAACGTCAGGTAAAGGCTGGTGGCATGTAGTATTCCTGTATTACGAGCAGCCGACAACCCTCGATTTTCTTGATATATATAGCTCAGGCGTTTATCCCAAAAACTGTGGACCACCTCCGCTGTGTTGTCGGTGGAACCATCATCCACGACGATCATCTCAAAATCCTGATAAGTCTGCCCCAAGACGCTGACGATGGCTTCACCCAGATATTCGCTCTGGTTGTAGGCAGGCATGATCACGCTGACGGTGGGCATTATTTACGCGTAACCCAATCTTTTCAGGTGAGGCGACATACTTCTGTTCAACGCCTTCATCGCCTCAACATCCAGGTCGACGTTATACTCGTGATTCATATTAGTAAGCTTAGAATAGTCAGTCCTCTGATATACTTCTGTCGATATACCCATAAAACTCGCGATCTGGCTTAAGTAGAAATTGGGCTGCTGACAAAAATCTTCATATCTTAACTCATATAAGAGTTGTTTCTTTTCGAGATCAAGCGCTACTTTCTGCTTTTCAACCTCTTCGACATTTTGGTTCCAATGCTCGGCTAATATTTTGATTAACCCATCGTAGGGATATGCAAGACCCAGCTTATGAAAAACTTCAAAATCTCTCTCGATTTGTTGGTGCAGGTTCCTAGCGGACGCTATGGCAACCGCCCTGCCATCGCGAACGATATGGATCAACCTGGCATTTGGAAACTTCTCGAATATATAAGGGATGAGAAATACGGTCATGGAGCTTTCGTTCAAAAAAACTTGCCTCATCATGATTGATTGATAAGCCCCAAAAACGCTTTGCAGATATTTTTCCTGCGAGGGGGTTCGAAACTTTAATGATAAAAGCGAATATTCCTTGGGGTCAAATACATATGGGGGAAGATAATCCCTGTGACTGGAATGCAGCCATGGAAATGTCTGTGGATGCCAAAGCTCCAGGCCTTCTTCAGGGTATACCGCAATTCTACGGTGATAAGCCAGGGTTGAAGCGAGCAACGATTTCCCGCTTCGATTACAACCAATGATAAAAAAAGGGTTCTTGATCTTACCCGCAAAGTAATCCGGCGCAATTCGCGCCAGGCGTTTGGATAAATTCTTGACCGGAATTGGTTTCCTAAGACTCAAGCGGTATCTTAACGACCCAAGATTCATGTCCGAACCTTGCGATCGGAGATTGTGTGTTTTCGCTGGCAAAGGGTCTCGAAAACGCACAATTCCTGGATTCTGTTGATATTCATTTAAAAAAGGCGTATTTAACGATGACGTAAATAGCCCGCAGACCATCTTTCCAACTGATTTTCTTACCTTCTGCATAAGTTCGACCGTAATACGAGATGCCCACCTCGTAGACTGAATATCCCCGTTTGGCAATCTTGGCCGTAAACTCGGGCTCGAATCCGAAGCGGTTTTCCTTGAGCTCAATGTCATCCAAAATGCTGCGTTTGAAAACCTTATAACAGACTTCCATGTCAGTTAAATTCAAGTTTGTGAACAAATTCGAGAGCATAGTGAGAAATCTATTTCCCAGAGAATGCCAGAAATACAAGACCCGGTGAGATTCGCTCCCCACGAATCTTGAGCCATAGACAACATCAGCCTTTCCTTCGAGGATTGGTTTAATAAGCTTGAGATATTCGCCGGGATCATATTCTAAATCTGCGTCCTGGATGATTATGATATCCCCGGATGCCTGGGCGAACCCTGTGCGCAAGGCAGCGCCTTTACCCATGTTCTCAGGGTGCAAAACAACTTTAACATCCGGAAGTCCATTCAATGAAGCCAAATAATCCCTGCTGCCATCCGTAGAAGCGTCATCGATTACGATGAGCTCGCGCTCGTATCCCAAATCGACGAACCTGATTTTTTGGATGATTTGCTCGATGGTCTGAATTTCATTGTAGCAAGGCACGACAATGGAGACTTTCATCTATTCACGACCCTGAAGTAACAATTCATCATCTTACCTATCATCCCGAGAATAACTGATCGTCTAATTCTTTAGGAAACATGCGTAAAATTCCCGCGGTTTTGGTGTAAAGCCTCCCGCAGTTTGCACAAACGATATCCTGGTCGTATTCCTGAAAAATTATACGTGATCCGCAATCCAGGCACATCAGCCTCTGAAGATGATCTTCTCCGGCATCATCGCCCTCTATCTTTCGACAAACACCTTTCACATTTCCACCGATGTATCCGGATAAGAGAGAAACAAGCCTTGGCTGGTGTAAATCAGAATGAAATTTTAATCGTCGATTGACTTCAACATCTATAATCAAAAAAGGATGCAATGATTCCCGCCATAAATCAATATCAAACCTGGCTTCCGTCATTCCCAACGAGCGTTCCCATTTTCCATCATCCCAAAATAATTTTTCCACCCCGAGCCGATAACCTATCCTTTGCAGCCTGGTTGGGGGGTGAGCTAGCACGCGGTTACCCCGTAAAAATCTCCGAAATTGGCTATCCATTGGCTCTTCGTTGAAATAAAAATGACCTCCTCTTCCGAGCACACGGTAACACTCGGCGACTACAGGAACAGGGTTAGCGAAATGGTGCAAGGTCTGGTAGGCGAATACAAACCGGAACGTATCCGCTAAGAATGGCAGGTAATGGGCATCACAACAGATTAAGGTTGGCTTTCTCCCATATCCCAACAAGGAGAGCACATACGGGGTGTCTTGTAGAGACCTGATGCTGATATCAGTCGCCACCCCCTCAACACCATAATCATTTATCAACGCCGTGCTACGCTGAACGCTGCCCGCCCCAATTTCAAGAAAAGGACTAAACCTTACCCCCCATTTTTCAAGCCCTTTGAGATCAGTCAGTATGGTTCTTGCGCGTTCTTTATGCAAAGAACCAAATTCTCTTATTATTTTCTCCCCATGAAAAGGCCGTTTAGATTCTGCTATTTTGGCGTCAAGGCTCTGTTGACGGGGAGTTTCTTTCATCACATTCACTCGATGGCATATTTGACATTCAATTTTTCATCTCGTACACGAAGAATTGCGCCTCCAGGGCGGCCGAGCCCAATGCACCATCCCCACCTTCGACGACGAAATCTACCGCGCGAATCAGTCGATCGTAATAATATGAAAGATCATGATAGGCTAAATCTACACCCAGGTAATAAATCCCGGCGACCAGGTTTAGCCGTAAGATAAATTCGATTTCTCTGACGGAGTTTGCTTCAAAGTCGGGAGTGGGGTGGTTCGCCCAATGGGTAGTGTAATCATACACCACCTGTCCATCTGGTTGACGTACAGTGCACGCAAAAACAGGTGAGTGCGCTCGTTCATTAAACCTGACTTGCATACGGACATGCACAACCTCGCCGCTTTTGAATGTTTGTCCCGGTTGTCCATCTGACCTGATAAGCTGGACCCCTTCGATGACTGCGCCGTGGGTCATCACCATTTGGGACAGGGCTCCATCTGCAGTAAGAAGAGCCTCGCTCTTCGATGACGCTGCTCTGCGCAGGATATTTGAATATTCCGCAGTAGCCTGAGCAGCAGGACCATCATAAGAAAGAATCCCTCGGTACAAAACCAGACAACGAGAACACACTTTTTGGATGGCTCCGAAATCGTGGGAGACAAAGATCATCGTAGTCCCGTTTTTTATCAATTGGAGCATGCGCTCGTAGCATTTCTTCCGGAAAGACATGTCGCCAACTGCCAGGACCTCATCCACTAGTAATATCTCTGGATCGACATGGGCTGCTACGGAAAAACCCAGGCGAGCATACATGCCTGACGAATATCGCTTAACCGGGGTATCCAAATACTCTCCTATGCCCGCGAATTCTACGATTTGATCAAAACGCGAGCGAATCTCCTCCCGCCGCATACCTAAGATCGTGCCATTTAGAAAGATGTTCTCCCTGCCCGTTAGATCTGGGTGAAAACCAGCCCCCAACTCAATCAAAGAAGAAAATCTGCCATTAATCTTGATTTGTCCGCTTGTCGGGTAAGTCACTTTAGAGAGCAATTTCAGAATTGTCGTCTTGCCAGCTCCGTTCGGGCCGATAATACCCAGCGATTCCCCGGGCTGCAATTCGAAACTGACATCCCGCAATGCCCAGTGATGTTTTACTTCCTGGGAATGATTTCGCCCGGTCAAAAGAGATCGAATACTAAGCGTTGAGCTGCCAATTCGATATCGTTTGGAGACATTGATAAACTGAATAGATAATTCCATTTATATGACATCCGCGAATTTATGTTCTACGCGTTTAAACAGCCAATAACCGCTGAGAAATACAACAGCGGCTGCGAGGGCTGAAATGATCAGGTAGTTACCCGGTGGTGATGCATGCAGGATGACTGAGCGATAGGCCTCAATCACCCCGGCCATGGGATTCAGATAATAATATGTATGATAACGCTCTGGGATCAAGGTTACCGGATAGATAATAGGTGTTGCATAAAGCCATAACTGGAGGCCCAAAACGAACAAATGTTTGATATCTCTGAAAAAGACGTTTAATGCCGCCCCACCCAATCCTAAACCCAAGGATAAAGCCAGTTGTATTGCTAGAATTAGCGGTATGTACAGCAAACTTATCGTAAAAGCGGGCATTTGGTAGACAAACAATAATACGATCAGGATCGATGAGGCGATTGTGAAATCCAATAATCGCGCTAACATCGCGGCGATAACCAGGATATCGCGGGGGAAGTATATTTTACTCACCAAATTCATATTCGCCACTAATGTGTCAACCATGTCTGTAACCGAGCTTACAAACAGGGTCCAGGGTACCATGGCAGTATAAGAAAACACTACGTAGGGTATGTCACCGGTATCTACCCGAATAAATCTGGAAAATATAATGGTGAAGACGATCACTATCGCGATGGGTTGAACGATTGCCCAGATCCCTCCTAAAATCGACTGCTGGTAACGGGCGCGTATTGTCCGAAATGTCCAAGCAAACAAAAGGTCCCGGTGTTTGTAAAGATCATTGAGCACAATCATTGGCAGAATTTTTCCTTATTGTCGAGCGCGATATACATAGCGATGATAAATGACGACTATAGAGATGATTAAAATCGTGGAAACGGATGCTATCAAGAGCGGTCGAGCAGGGTTGGTTTCAGTTCTTTCTGGCGTCAATATATCGGTCCGCTCTAAGGGAAGACTGCTGGGGGTCGGAATTGGCGTCTGAGTGGTAGCAGTCTGGGTAAGTGTGGAGGTGGGCTTCTGAGAATGAGGAGGTGTTGACAACGGAATGGCTGGAAGCTCAGATGCATCTAAATTCCCATACGAGTACCAAGCCCCATTCTTGACGCTCACGTCATTACGCCAGGTTACGAGAAGGACATCTCCTTGACTTATAACCGCTTGGGGTGAGCTTGGGTCAAATACAGAATCTTTTCGACCTGAGACAATGGGATCTAAGGGGGACCATTGCCCGTCCAACCAGGTACTGTACCACATCCCGTGTATCTCGGTTTCTGTTGTGCGCGTCCCGAGGACCATGTAGAGAACGTCCCGACTGTCTCTGACAAGCGCTGGTTGAGCGTACTCTCCAACGGTAGGAAATATACGCAGAGGGGCCGTCCACGTTTCTCCGTTATCGATTGATCTACGCATCCACAAAGTTGCCGGGAAACTATCTTGATAAATAAGTAACAATTCGCCGTTATAAGATGAAATCACGGGCCAATTCGTAGAATAGTCTTCTCCTTCTTTACTGGCGATCATTGTGGGATGAGACCATTCCTCGCTATCCATATTGTACCTTGCATAATACACTGCCTCACCTGCCCCGAGTTCACTAACGAGACTCCAAACGATATGCAGGTTTCCACGTGTATCAAAGTTCAATCGGATTGCATATGGGTAGATACCCTCTTTACTTATGTTGGTAATAATCTCTGGCTCAGACCAATTTTCGCCCCCATCTAATGAGTGCACCTCGTACAATCCCTTGCCATATTCCTGACCACAATAGATCACAATCAAGTAATTTTGACCATCACCGACTAATCCCGCACAAATCAACGGTCCAGCATTCAAACCTACAGGTATCGGCTTCATCCAGGCATCGGCTTGCTCTGCTTCGACTGCCCAAGACCAGGTATAGTTTATTACCTCAGGTATGCCTGCCAGGTAATAAATCATATGAAACTTGCTATTTTCATCCAGGAGTACACCTTGAACGGTGTTTGCACCCCCATGCCTGGAGACAGGGAAAATGATATCCACGGGTAAACTCCACCCTAAATCGTGAGTCCATTTCCGATAGAAAATTCCATCATTATCTTCATCCTCTGGCTGTGTGTTGAAAGCATGGACGGTCTGGTTAGTATCCGCGACCATCAGCGGTGGCATAGACCTATTATCGTATACAGGAATTCGATCTTGTAGCGACCAAACGATGAATTCTTGAGCGTGAACAGACAGATAACCTAAACCAATTATCGACCCGAGAAAAAAAATATATATAAACAGGTGCCTTGCGTAAATCTTGAACATTATGTCCGTGAGCTTTCAGTGAAAATCGAACCAGACACTTACAGATTTAGGATTTGAAAATCTGCCAGTTGAAAAATGGCAGTTATTGGAAGGTGGAGGAAGTGCCTGGTAGAGAACCTGACCCTAAAAATTGTAATTATATGGTAAAACAGCCTCCTAAAATAACCACCAATGAGTATTCCAATCCAAGAAAGGCAGGAGGAGCATATGATGTACAAATCATTAAGATCAATCTTGACTTTGTTAATCGTTATGACCGCTTGCCAGTCCTTACCACGCGCATCAGATGTTCGCGATTTGACGCCATCTATACCCCCAGCCACATCGATGCAAGAAACTGCGATTAAACTTCCAGCTCGCACCCTCCCAGCAACGGAAACTGATATACCCACCCAACTTCCAACCTCTAATGCCACCATCGAAACTGGTATCGCACAAACACCAGAGATCGAATCATCTCCAACAGTCATTCCGAGTCCGGTTTCAACTCAAGTATCCGCCAAATCCATAATCATCGATCATACGTCTATCGCCTCGTTCGATCAAATACCCGATAGCTACATCCAGGCTGCCAGTCAGCTTCGCTTTTTGTTCAGGCACCTCTCCGTCGGCAACAATATCAGCGAAGGACTTGATTGTCTGGCGAATTACTTCCCCACCAGGCCCGACCCCTACGAGCGGCCTCCCTCCTGCGATGAAAACATCCCCCCTGACCAGATTGTGTACGACCCCAAGTACAACCGCCAGAACTGGCTCTTCGAATACCATTCCCCAAGATATGGCGGCTGGTACGATGTCTTGCCCGGCTTCATCCAGCGGGTCGATGCCCTCAGCCCGGGCGAGTTCAGCGTGGTCGGCTTCAAGTTCGGCTATGTCTTCGGTTACGAAGGAAGCGATATCGATGACCTGATCTTCCAGAACAACCCGGGCTTCCCGGGCGTCGATGACCTGCAAGCCTTGGAAGCCCGCCACCCGGACATGACCCTGCTCTACTGGACCATGGGGCTGGCACGGGCGATCGGCACCCCGGACGCAGCCAGTTTCAACAGCCAGATGCGCACCTTTGCCCGGGCAAATGGCAAAATCCTCTTGGATATCGCCGATATCCAATCCCACGCCCCAGATGGCTCCCCCTGCTTCGACAACGCCGGTAGAGGCATTGAAGCGATCTGCCAGGACTACACCGATGAAGTGAACGCCGGCCATCTGAACTCCCGCGGGAAACAGCGCCTGGCTATGGCGGTCTGGATTCTGATGGCCAGACTCGCCGGCTGGAATGGACACTGATAACTGGATGGGGAAAAAAACTGGAACAAAGGCGTACAAGGGGAGCAAAACGCTGTCCATCCCGGCGCGCATTTTGTTGTATGTTTTATTGGTTTCGTTGAATAATTGGCTTGGATCGAGTTCGATATCCTCAAACCAGGTGGGGGTGGCTCAGGCGCGAACGTTTGCCCAACCAATATTGACACCTCTTCAAGAAGCGACAGACACAAACAAGATATTCTTGCCTATGGTGAATTTCACCGAAAAAGACTGGCCCATGGCGGCGGCAAACCCGCAAAGAACCTCGCGGACGCCTGAAGAGGTAACCGGGAACCTGCATGTAGAATGGTATCGGCCCATCGAAGCTTATATCCCTCAGAATGTCCAGATCATTGCCAGCCAGGGCTTGCTCTTCTTATCGACCTCTAAGGGCCTGTACGCGCTCAATGCAGCTACTGGAGAGCTTACTTGGCGTTTTGATACCGAGCTGCCGCTTGGGAATTCACCAACCGTTCATGAAGGGGTGGTTTATGTTGGCGGTCACGACCGCAAAATCCATGCCTTGAATGCCTTAACAGGTCAACACTTATGGGAATTCGCCGAAGCGCAGGCAGGATTCGACACCAATCCGTTAGTCGTGGCAGGGAAAGTGATCGCCGGGAATCGGGATGGCTACATGTACGCCATCGGAGCTCACCGCACTCCCAACCAGGGCCAGTTGGTCTGGAAATACAAAACCGACGGCGCAATTCATATATCCGCAGCATATAAAGATGGGAAAGTCTTTTTTGCCTCGAATGATAACCATGCTTACGCACTCGATGCCAGCACGGGCGCTCTAATTTGGAAGTCAACTAAACTCCCCGGTGATGGTTTCCACTCCTACTGGCCGGTAATCTATAGGGATACTGTGATTTTCTCCGGATCATCGGGTTATCGCGGCGATCAAGATCCGGGAACATTAAGCGTGGAGGTTGCAGGAAATGGGGGCTATTCGAATATCTTCGATATGCTTCGTGACAGCGTATGGCCCGCTGAGCCGGATGGCTCATTGATAGGGCAAAACGTCCCTGGCCAGACCTGGGCGAATAGTTACCCTGTCCTAAATGCCTCGAGGATAACCGAATTCTTCGAAGCAAATCCAAATCCCGATCCATATAAGCACAAGCCGTGGCGCAGGGTAGCTATCGTGCTCAATCTCAACACTGGAAGCGAATTCACCTTTGATTCTGATCGGGATGGTTATCCAGAATATACACCCGTTACCATGTGGGGAACGCACTCTGGCAACCGTTATCCACCGGTTGTTGGCGCTAATGACATCCTGTATTTGGGAAACATATACCAAAAAACGTATATCCCTCAAGGTCGGGTGATGGGTTGGAACCTGGATACCCCCTCTTATCTAAGTGTGCTGCCAGGCCAGGGGGCCATCGACGAACCGAATGCGATCTCTATGGGCGGAAATGTGATCTATCGCAGTATTTGCTGCGATCGCGTTGGAGACTGGTTTACCATCACCACGCCAACCAGATCCGGGCTATTATGGAGTTACCACATTCCCTTAACCATGCTCGCCCCAGGCTATGATGAGTTCTGGACCGCCTTGCCGGAATCATCCCGGCTGCGGGGTTGGTACAGTGCTGCCGTCAATAGCCTCAATGGCATCTACCACAATCATGGGGACCAAAACCCAATCATCCCGTATAAAGGGCGATTATATATTCATCGTAGTAATGCTATTATTGCATTTGGGACTGGGGTGAACAGGGGTAAGTTGGCTACTGTTGGTATCAACCCTGTACAGGACAATATCACTCCACCTCCGGTAGAAGAGCTGAAACTTCGCCTCGAAGACCAGATCCAACGAATACTCGCAGCCGGACTGCTAAGACCTGGCTACTATAACGGGTCAAGCTCTGGATTTAACGAACTGACTACATACTTCGAGAATCCGGGGGATACGCTTTATACACTTGCACTGGCCTATCCGCATCTGTCTCCCCAGTTAAAGACAGCCACCGAGGCTTATTTAAGAAATATATTTCAAATTTACTTTGATCCCATCATGTACTCCTCGATCGGTTGGTCTGATGGAACCGGCAGAGAAAGCATGCCCCTGCCTCCAGAGGTCGAGGCGGACCTGATCAATTATCCTGCAAGTCAAATGGCCAGCAGTCGCTGGACCTGGAGCTACCCTCAACACAATTTTTATGCGATGTGGAAATATGCGCAGATATTTCCTGCAGATGCGGGTAGAGCCTACGAGTTAGCAAAGAGCAAACTACAGGTACCGGTCTCAAATATCGCCTCCAATGATTATCTGATCTACAAGCCCTGGCACATGAATGGTTACATTGTCGGCTATATAGGTTTTCTCAAGTTGCAAGAATTGGCTGGCATGCAGATTACAGACAACCAGTTGCGAACGACGGTAACAAACGAATTAAATCGTCTACTTCAGTTAAAATACTCCTCTTTTGACAAAGATACCCCTTACGAAGACTTTTATCAGCGATACAACCTGAACATCGCCCGTAATTTCATTATCCTGGTACCTGAATTAGGCGACTATCTTAATCAAAATATTTTAGCTAAAGTGGCTCAAGCGATTGAAGAATATGAAATGGTTGCACCCTATTGGTTCGTATCCAGGTATGAAGCCGTAATCGACGAAGGTGTAATGTCACAATTGCACAACAATCATGCTCTCTTTCAAGCCAAAGCCTATATATTGAAGCAGTCCCGGGCCGAATTGAGCAACTACCTGGATGTGCCCTCTTTCTACCGGGGCGACCTGTTCTACATCCAAAACCTGGTCGCCGCGATACAGGCTCCATGACCTGTTTTAATAATCCGTAAATGGGAAAACCTCTTGCCTCGGTCTCCTTGAATCTACCTGATCATGAATGAGAATCCGGTAGATCAAGATGCGGTTATTCGCAGTTTTCGATTCTAATTTTTGGACCAATTCAAAATTTTCGGGATGGGTCGCCAACCAACTCGATAGTTCTTGATCCACTTGATAGATGAGGGCGTCGAAATCAAAATACATAAATAGGTCTTGCCGTTCGGCTACAGGTTCGTAGACAAGCGCCCATTGAAATTCCTTCAGACGCTCAAGACCTGAGGCCGCCCCGGCTTTCCCCAAGCCGTATAGAGAGTCAATTTCCCAATTCAAGCCTGCTTCAACGGCCAGGACGAGTACAAGTGGAGGGTTAAAACGATTGCTGCCTCCAACCACTAAAATTCTTTCCTGGTCGTTTTCAGATATCTGGGATTTCAGAAATTCGATCGCCTCCGGTAGCGGCTCAATGTTGACCGGGCGCATGAAGGATTTCTGGGGGAGCACAGGCAATAGAGAGTACAAACCTGTACTAAAACTTTGGCTCCACCAATAAACAAATTGGGCGATCAATATCCCGATCACCAGGATTCGTCCAAAAACGAGGCGTTGCTTCCACCAGTCTCCCAACATGAGAGCAGATAAAATGCCCAGGGGTATCAAAGCAGGGGTGAGAAATCTTGTATTAACATTTTTAGAGACCAGTGTCAGAATAGTTAATGTTATTCCACTGCTCAGCAACAATGCAGAACCCATTGCAGACCATGAGCTTGTCAAGATGGAAAATCCTTTGATAAGCCTGTAACCAGCCCAAAGAGAACCGATGGACACCAGTATGATCGCTGGCCAACCGAGCTGTTCAACAACAAGCTCGGAAAAATAATAAACCAGGAACTCGCCGATAGACACATCGCGCAAGTTATGAAAGTGCAGGCGAGATGTGACCATGATATAGTCTAGTGTCTCTCTATAATGACGCAGATACCATTGGCCTGCAACAATCACAGCAATCGTGAATAGGGACAGCAACCCAAGCAGGATATCTTTACCCCTTTGTCGCTGACGATAATAATTCACCACCAACCAGGTCGACCACAATACAAAAGGCAAGGCTAACGCGGCGATATAATGCTGTTTCGTCAAGAAACCTGAACCCACTACCAGGCCAATTGCCGCGCCTCGTCGTAAAGTTAGTTTGTCGCCCCATTCGATTAGCATTAGAAGAGTGACTGCGATCAAGGCATACAGGCTGGGCTCGCCTAAGATCGTTTTTCCCCAATAAAACACTAGGTCCAGCGTGCCAACGATGAAAACAGATGCAAGACCAATCCAACCATTGGCTAGCTTCCTACCGATTCCGTACACTCCGCATAATAAAAGGACAAACCAGGCAACATGCGCCAGGCGCATCGCAACCAGAGTACCATTAATCAGTCCGCCGGTGATACTGGTCAAGAGGACCATGGGGGGAAAATTGCCTGGGAGCATATAAATATAACCCCAAAACAGGCCTCTCAAAATATCGCGATCTCTTATGAATGAAAGCCAACGGTAAGTGTGAATAGCGTACCAGGCGTCATCCCAATTGTTTGGATAAGGTTGTAGCAATATATGATAAATTGCTACCCCTACAAAAAAGGTGAGCGCCAACACCACGAAAGGAACACTCGGATGTAATCTGGAGATAGCCGGCTGAATTACACGTGATTTTAGCGCCATGAATAGATTCCCACAGCCAAATAATATAGACTCCTCAGGCTGCTCAAGTAAGACCTGGCACTAAAAATTTTTAAGCGCATTAATTATAAAAGCTTGTTCATCCTCGCTCAGCGTATTGTAAAAAGGTAAACGGAGCAAGCAATCGCTGACCTCCTCGGTAACAGGACAGTCTCCTTCCTTTCCGCCAAATTGTTTCCCCATATCCGAGAGATGCAAAGGCAGGTAATGAAACACACTGAGGATGCCCTGTTTTTTCAAGTGCGCTATAAGAGCCTGGCGCAATTCCAGGGATGGCATCAACAAGTAAAACATATGGTAAGCCTGGTCGCAGTATTCCGGCACGATGGGAAATCTGACCCCGAGATTTTGCCCCCAATCCTGGAGGCACCCAAAATAATTTTCCCAAATCTGCCTTCGTTTAGCCTGAATTTGTTCCCTGGATTCCAATTGAGCGTAGAGAATTGCAGCAAGAATATCCGAGGGCAAATAACTGGAACCAATATCTACCCAGGTGTATTTATCCACCTGACCCCTAAAAAAGCGACTGCGATTTGTGCCTTTTTCTCGGATAATCTCTGCTCTTTCGATATATTTGGGGTCATTGATCAACAAAGCCCCACCTTCACCACAAGTAACATTTTTCGTCTCGTGAAAGCTCTGGGTTGCCAGGCAACCAAATGTCCCTAAATACTTTCCCTTATATTTGCCGAACAAGCCATGGGCATTATCCTCGATAACAGAAATCCCATAACGGTCGGCAATATCTACGATCGCATCCATCTCGCAGCCCACGCCAGCGTAATGCACGGGCACAATTGCTTTCGATTTGCGAGAGATAAGTTTATTCAATTGGTTCTCATCCAAATTTAGAGTATCCGGGCGAATATCTATAAATACCGGACGAGCCCCACGAAGCACAAAAGCATTGACTGTGGATACGAAGGTAAATGCGGGGATAATCACCTCATCGCCAGGTTGAATGTCCAGTAAGATGGCAGCCATTTCAAGCGCATGAGTGCAAGAGGTGGTCAGCAATGCCTTGAAAACGCCTAATTCTTCTTCCAGGTAAGAATGGCATTTGCGGGTATAGAATCCATCCCCGGAAATATGACCATTATCAATGGTGACTGCTATATACTCCAGCTCTTTTCCGGTGAAACTCGGTTTATTAAAAGGAATTACCCATTGGTTCATATTCTTAGACACGGTACCAAAGCGCTAATAAAGTTAACGAAATGACTCAAAGTGGTCGAAGGAATAGGCGCCGCGGGTGCCCGGGTCAATCCCGGCCAAAGTTCCTAACAGAACATAATCAATCGGGCGCGTGTCATTATCAATCCCGGTCAGACGAGCCCGCTGGGACCCGTCTATCCACACTGTCAGGCTCCCGTTGTTCGCGCCTGCTCCTGTCGCAGCCTGCCACTCCAGCTCTATGGGGTGGGGCGCATCGCTCAGCGCCAGCCAGTTGCTGAAAAATATCCAGTTATTGTCATTGATATAGTTGACGCGGACCT
>Ga0209431_10001663_pt1 | contig 18326 bp, 10 predicted proteins | sample RifCSP13_3_FD_184021 | JGI IMG/M metagenome (GOLD analysis project Ga0209431, IMG submission 184021) | Soil microbial communities from Rifle, Colorado - Rifle CSP2_sed 13_3 (SPAdes) (version 2) | ecosystem: Environmental > Terrestrial > Deep subsurface > Rock core/Sediment | place: Rifle...
ATATATGTCACAAGCCTGGTCAATTCTAAGACAAGGAAATTTAGCCCCTTACACTTATTGGTATGATCACGCTCCGGCAGGATGGATTTTTATTGCCTTTTGGGTAACCCTAACAGGAGGCTTTTTTACCTTCGGAACTTCAATTGACTCGGGAAGAGTTTTTATGTTGGTACTTCACCTTGCAATCACAATTTTTATTTATTTCATAGCAAAAAAATTGACAGGGAGAAAAGCGCCGGCCATTTTAGCAATACTTATTTTTTCTTTATCCCCCCTGGCAATTTATTTTCAAAGAAGGGTACTTCTTGACAATATAATGACATTTTGGATCTTTTTTACAATAGCCATTCTTTTAAAAAATAAACTTAAGTTAACGTATATATTTCTGTCTGCAATTACATTTGGGATTGCCGTACTAACGAAAGAAAACGCGATATTCTTCTTACCGGCATTTCTCTATCTTGTATACGAAAGGGTACATAAAAAGCAAAAAGCTTTTGCATTGACGAGTTGGCTTATAGTGAGTGGATTAGTAATATCTTTATACTTTTTATATGCACTCCTCAAAAATGAATTTTTCTCTACGGGCTTTTTGGGTAATACAAGTAAGCATGTAAGCTTAATGACTGCTTTCAAACTTCAGTCTACAAGAGGGAACACTCTACCGTTTTGGAATACAAATAGCGACTTTTTTATTAATTTAATTGAGTGGTATAAGAGAGATTATTTTTTGGTAATTGTAGGTCCGGTAGCTACTTTAATCGGGCTAGCCCTTTCCATTAAAAATAAAATTTTCCGTTTTCCGACTTTACTATCGTTACTTTTTATTGTTTTTTTAATAAGAGGGGGATTAATTATTGATTTTTATCTAATTCCTCTGGTACCTGTTTTTTCACTTTTAATAGGACTGGTTTTTGACTATTTGTTTAGATTAAGAAATCAAAAAATTGGCCTAATTTATATTGGGTCATTTTCATTAGCAGTGATAATTCCGATTATGTTCTTATCAGGTGTTAGAACCGAATATTTCAGCAAAGACGAAACGACACCTCAAAGAGAAACCATTGCCTGGATTAAAAGGAATCTGGATGAAAAAGCGGTAATTGTAATGGACGATTCGATTTATGTTGACTTGCACGAACCAGGGCTTATTAATAACAAAGTTTTTACTAATGCCGAGTGGTCTTGGAAGGTTGAAAAAGATCCTGAGATTAGGGACAGAAAACTTAAAGGGGATTGGAGAAATATAGAGTATATTGCCCTTTCACACGAGATCCTACGGCAAATTAGACTCTTTGAAAACGATTTTTTGGCTAACGCCTTTAATAATTCCGTTAAACTTGCCGATTGGAGTCAAAATAGTTCATCTCATATTAATCTACCTATGTATATCAGCACGAACGGGGATTGGATGAGTATTTATAAAGTTGTCGATAAGGATGAGATAACATTAAATGAAACTTGGAAGTTTTATAAAAAGAATTTTATTAAGTCGTACGGACAAATAGTCGATCAGGAGACCGGAAAAACGACTTCTGAGGGACAATCGTATGCAATGCTTAAGGCGGTATGGATGGGCGATAAAGCTGCATTCGACGGAGTTTGGGCCTGGACACGTGATCATATGCAACACCGAGAAGGGGATAAACTTCTCTCTTGGCTTTGGGAGAAAGATAAATTAGTCGACGCTTCAAGTGCATCTGACGCCGACGAAGACATAGCTTTAGCACTTATCTTTGCCTCAAAACGTTTTGATGATAATAAATACCTAGTCGATGCGAAGGCATTATTAGCTGATATTTGGAGAAAAGAAGTCGTACAAATTGCCGGGAATTTAGTTTTTGTTTCCGGATCAGATGCAAAAAGAGGAAACGGTTATCTAGTTAATCCTTCGTATTTATCACCGGGCTCATACCGTATTTTTGCTGAAATTGATACGCTTCATAACTGGGAAAGACTGGCCGACGATTCTTACTTTTTATTGAATAAGATTGGTACTGAATACAGTGAAAGTGGTACGTACTTTCCGCCGAATTGGATATTGGTTAATGATCCGGACGGGAGCATTTCGTCGGCAGAAAAGTATATTACGGAATCGTCGGATTTATACGGGTTTGATGCTTTTAGAATTCCATTTAGAATAGCATTGGATGCAGAGTGGTTTGGAGGCGGTCAAGCAATTCAATATTTGGAGAAAATAGAGCCGTTTTATATAAGGGAGTGGAATGAGGGAAAAATTTATGCAATTTATAATTTGGATGGGGAAAATAAAGTTGACTATGAAAGCTTAAGTACTTATGCAGGAGCATTATCGGTATTTAAGTTTACCGATAGCAAAAAAGCGTCGGAAGTTTACAACAGGATTTATTTGCAGAAGTTAAAATATGATGAGGGATATTGGGGGGATAAAAATAATTACTACGACCAGAATTGGGCTTGGTTTGCAACAGCGCTTTATACAAATAATCTTCCGAATCTTTTTCAACAGTAATGATTTGTTATATATTTACTTAAAAGGTTAACTTGGGATGAAACAGTAAAGTGTAGAATATAAGATATGGATGAATTAGCAAATAATACCGAAACTAGACGACAAAATAGGTTTAATATAGTCTCGCCGCAAGAAAGAGATAGTATGGGTTCTGAGAATTGGAGAAATTTTCTTAACGCATACAGATTAGCTAAAGCTTGGAAACCTGCAGAAGGGTCGCCATATACTTCGTTTATGAAGCTTGGTGTTATTAATGCCATTGACCAAATTGGTCCAGAAATTAAACCCCGTTTCAGCAAAGAAGATAAAAAATGTTTTGACGAGTTTCCTAACTTACTTTATTCGGGAGTTTTGGGACCTGAGACTGCGGTAATTTTGGATTCTGGTGGTGCGCATAGTGTTGCCATGTCAACTCGATTGGTAACTGAAAAAGGTTACCAGCCAGTAATAATGCTCGATAATAAACCGATGCCGAATGGTTTTGTGAGATCCGAGCAAAGTTTGGCGAGTTTACTGTACTTTGCTAGCCTAGTTGAAATGGTAAATGAGTCAAACCTAGTAAAACCAGATTCCCCTCCGGTTTTTGTTTTGGAAACCCACCGAAAGGATCCGGCTGATATCGCCAGTCGTGTTGACAATTCAAAAAGAATTGGTAATAAGGATTTTCCGACAGCCGAATTTTTTATAAAACATGGGATTAAAAAAGTGGCTTATGTAACCGAGGCGGATAAAAAAGGATTGATAGACCCGAAATACCAAATTGGTGACGAATATTCATTCGATTTGAAAGAAATATTCCGTGAATGGAGAAAAGGAGGAATTGAGATTTTGTTTACAGGAATTAGCCCTAAATTCTCTGAAGATAAAATCAAAAGCATTAAAATAGGTTCTGCTGACACGGATTTGCAAGTTTTTGAAAGATTATCTAAGCCAATTACTAAAAATCCAGAGTATACAGTTAAATTAGGTCCAGAGTATTCAGATTTGTTAAGTAAATTAGGCCAGGAGAAAAAGTAATTAGACTAATTATTAATTCACCACAATTTTTATGAATTTCAGTTATCTTAATGATTCAATTTAAACTCCTATTATTCGTATTCATGAATTAATTCATAGTCACAGGTTGACTTCTCTGATTGTTGGGGTATTTACTCAGTAATCCACTCCCAGTGTGGACTTTTATTTAAACTCAGTTTTTTAGGAAAATCACAAAAAAAAACGCTTTGGATTTGAGAGAGTAGTGTAAAAAGATTGTTTGCTGATTGCAGCAAATGCGCAAATTGCATTTGCGTTAATCAACACTCTCGAAAAAATCCTCAGCGCTTGTGTCTAGTTTTTTTGTTTACTTTTTAAAAGGAAATATCTTGCTTAAAAGTAATCCGCCAAGCAGACTACTTATCGCGGCTATTATATATGTAGAAAACGGTAATAGATATCCAAGTAAGGTAAGTACAAATACTAGTCCGATTGGGAATCCAATGCAGTTCCAGAAATAAGGTACCTTATTAAATTTTCGGAATATGGGACGAGATATCCCATAGGAAAACATGCCACCAATAAAATTTACTAAAGTAAGTATTACAAAACCTTGTAATGTCATTTTTTTTCTCCGTTTTAATGAATTTTGGTTCGTCTTAAACCCACCCTAGTTTGCGTTCGATAGCCGCGTCGATATATAGGAGCCCAAAGCAGAAAAGGTCGTATAAAAAGTGAGCTAAGATAGACGCGATCAATCCATAGTTGAACATCAGATAGAAAAAGTACATTCCTCCGAACCATGCGTTGATCCAACCAAACCAGCCTTGATAAAGATGGCCATTCCGGAATTTCGCATTCGATGAGATGATCGCGGCTCCGATAAACCAGCCCAAGCCATTAAACAAATAAGGCTCAAGGTATCCCAAAGTCAAGAAATTGGCTATGGGACCGGATATATGGTTAAAGAACCATTCGAAAAATCCCCATCCGGCGAAACCAAAGAATAACCAGTTTAGAATTTTGTATACAATGATCTGATCATAGAAAAGGATCCAACGGAATGAGATCTCTTCGAAGATTCCGGCGAATGTACTAAGCCCGCAACCGATTCCGAAAACAACCTCAGCATTCTGGTTAATGAGGGGATCGTTACGTGTTCTTACTAGCATTATAACGTTAAGAATTATGCCAAATACTAAAAGTGGTAACAATGCCTTTAAAATTTGGGAAATCGACCCATTGAGTTTCCAGTACTCGAAGAGAGTGAAAGGAATTACATCAGGCCAAATCCATTCGACCAAGATGATTATTAGGAAGGCAAAGAATGCGGTAATTAAATAACAACTACCTTCTCGCTTATCTTCTAAGGGGTACATTTAAAACCTCCTGGTATTACTTCTCTTATCGGGTAATTAAGGAAGGATCGGGGATAGATAATCTTTCAGTATTTAACCCTCCTAAAAGTTAAGAATTAGTGGATAATGTTCTTAGAAAAAAATTTAATAGAATGTCAATGTGCCCGTTACTAAAAAAACTAAACGAAAAACAGGCAAAAGTCTTGCCTGGAAAAATAATTCTAAATTGGTATATTACCACAAAACTCTTGAAAAATCAAGACTATGGGGCCTGGATTTTGCATAAAAAAAGACGCTGTGTATATTGAAGCGACATTGTCATCTTGTGCTATACTAAAAAATATGAAAAAAGTTGACGTTTCAACAAAAAAAATTAATCAGTTTGCGGGAAAGTGGGTTGCAATTGATCGTCGGAAAGATCGCATTGTTGCGGTGGGTAACACGCTTAAAGAAATATCCCCCTTCGTTTCCGGTAAACGTGGTCAAGAAAAAAAGATAAAAGCCTTCTCATTTAAGGTTCCTCGCAAAGATGAGGGCCCTTATGTCTTGACCTTTTCAAAAATAAAATGAGATTTAGCTACAAAAAAGCTCCGGCAGGTGAATACTTTCCTGTAATTGATTTTGTAGTAGCTTTTGGAACCAAAGTTGAAAGAACATCGGCTTTGATTGATTCTGGCGCAACAATTTCAGTATTTAAAGATGAGTTAGCGGAAGAACTCGGGATTAAAATCGAAAAGGGAGAAGAAACTTATTTAGGCGGAGTTGGTGGGAGAATAAAAGGATATATTCATGAATTAGAAATAGAAGTTGCTGGCAAAAGATTTACTGTACCAGTGGTTTTCTCGCACGAGTATTTGGTTTCATTTAATCTTTTGGGAAGAGATAGATTTTTCGGTAATTTCAGAATCATTTTTGAAGAAAGAGAAAATTTTCTGGAAATTGAGGGCGTTTAACCCCTCTTTTCAACACCGGGTGTTGCCACCGGATCGGAGACAAAATATGCCTGCAATCTGTTAACTGATCGGAATATTACCACAAAACTCTTGAATAATCAAGACTATGGGGCCTGGATATAAGCGCTCTTTGATTGTAGATCCTTCAATTGTCGGGTATAATTCCATAACTTAAATTTACTTAAGTTGTTCTTTAATACAGCTTGCGGAAAACTTTTTTCAGATTCTCAAAAACCAATTGGATCGGAGGATATTGTGGCTGAGTTAATAATAAAAGCGGCAGTTCTTTTTGTATTAATATGTCAGGGATTATATGTGAGAAATATAATTTTAGTCAGAATTGATACCTTGAGTAACGAACTGGTAAAGATCGTCAGATTGTCAGAACGTCAGCCCATATTTAAGAAAGTAAGAAACCTTGAATTTACGTACTATGCAGTTATGTTAGCAATAGTCTTACTCTTCGGCTATTTGTGTTATATGCTTTTGTTTTGGATTAATTTTAAATCGATTCCGTAAGTGTTAACGGTACCGGAGGATGGATAAAAAGTTTTGGTTACGAGTGTATTTGCCTTCGCATACCAGAGCTTTTACTTAGCAATCTTTTAGCTATCCCACCCTCCGGTGCCTTTTTTTCAAATATGAAAATTCATTACTAACCTTAGTGTTATACTTAAAAGATAAATAAAAAACATGACGGGAGAACTAAAAGACGGCGAAATACAAGGAAGCGAAGAGCAAAGAAAATATATAGGTTTTGATGTACGTGTTCCGGAAAAAGCTGAAGGAAAATATGGTTTTGTTAGACTTGATCTTGATTATATCAACTCACACCCGGATATTTTAGAGCAACTGGACGAACCGCTTAAGGCGCGTTTAACTGAGGAGGTTTCCCAAGGCGGACTTTTTCTTCACAGAAGTCATGTCAGTGGACTTTCGAAAGAGATGGAACTTGTAAAAACCCAAATTGTACCACTCGAGATCGCTTATAACCTGGATAAGCAACGATTTTATGTTGCCAAAGCGGCCACATTAGAATTTATGCAAGAAGCTGAAAAAGAATTGAAGCCTGATATTGTTGACATCAGAAGGATAGAAAAAGGTAAAGGAGGAAATTTAACTTTAGGAAGAGGACGAGAGGAAAAAGTTATTTTGTGGGATAACAGTTTACCTCAATTGCCACCCGGTACATTAGTTGCAGTTACTCTATACGATGAAAAAGAAAAAGTGCGTATTGCAAGGGGTTTTTCTCTTAAAGACCGGATGATTCTTGATTTTCATTCCGGGGCGAAAGGCGGACAAAATTATTATATGGCAGGTGAAGAATACGCTACACATCTTACTATCCCCAAAGCTTGGATAGAAGCGAAAGGAAATGAGCAAGACCATACCTACTGGGTTTCCGTGTCCAGCTCGATGTCGGGTTATCACTCGCGTTACGAGCTTGTAAGAGAGGAAAAAGAGGAGGTTATTAAACGAATGTTTGTTTGGTCGGCATTTGCTGATATCTTAGAGAATTCATTAGGATTAAGAGATATTTATAACGAGTCTTCGCCGAAAGCTGATGTTCCCGATAGTGAATTACCTGAAAAATGGAAGTACGAAGATAAGTTTGTTAATGCACTTTTTCGTCCAGCTAACCCAAGTGCTTTAATCGCAGGTAATATGGCGGGGAAAAGTGAAGATTTAAAAACTATAATTGAGAAACATTTTGTACCGATGAAAATTTGGCAGCGTAAAATTGAGAGAGGCGAAATTGAAGGAGTTGAGAAATTCAACTTCCACACTGCTTTCAGACAACACGCTAATGACTTCTTCACTAGTTTTAAATCCCCGAAAGATGTAGAACCCGAAGCTGTTTTGAAATTTTTACTCGAAAGAGAAACTAAATTTCCGTGGAGGGAGGGTGAGGATGGATATGATATTTTTGGTGTTCCGATCAAAGAAAGAGAAATAATAGACTGGTCGTTTGAGAGATTTGGAGAAGCGGAGGAACTTCGAGATAAATTAATTAAGCATTTGGTCGATCACCCCCAGGCCATTATAGGTAAATATAAACCCGGTGATTTCTATAGCTTTTGGATGGAAAATGGACGCAAACCTGAAATAGGGGATTTCGTAGATTTTGATAAAGTAAATGAGTTATATCCCGATAAAATCGAAGTGCCAGGTATCGGAAAGAGAAAAGTAAGATATAGAGTAGAACAGCTAGGTTCGGACGGCGAGCGGCATATTGCTACGCTTAGCATAAACGAAGCGGACCTTTTTAATATGACAGGTTTGCCCGTTATAAAAGGAGCAGAGGCCATCGAAGTTTGGGGTAAGCCGGTAATGGATGAAGGAGAATTATCTAAGCATAAAAGGTACCGCCGGGAGATATTATTTGAACAAAAATTAAAAGATTATCTTAAAGAAGAAAAACCCGATTCCGAGCAAGTTCTATGGTCGAATGAAAATGATGATCCACCGAAATGGGAAGTTCCTAAGACTATTGAGATTGTCGAAGGAGTTGGAGATCTGAAAGTATACCCAAATAATATAGTAGTGACAATAGACGGCATAGTATCACTTGGAATAATTGGTGATTGGGATGAAAAGGCAACCAAAGAAGCGAAAGAGGACTTTGAACTAATGGCCGAAGTTTGGCGAGCGCGTAGAGGACAATTGTCTGGGAGCGAAGGGGTAGACCAAAGTGAAATGCCGGAATTTAAAAGTAATCATTCTTTATTGAGCATTAAAAGTAAGCGTGGTGGTGGGGAGTATTATTTAGGTGATAGGATAAAGAGAGGTGATTACGGACTACATGGACCCAAGCTTGAGATTAAAGAACCGAGACAACTTGCAATGGTAGAGATCAGCCTAACTCGTCTTGGAATGCAAGATGAATATAGAAAGTTATTAGATGAAGAATGGGAAAGATTATATAAAGAAAAGTCTCCTAATAAAGGTACTTCTTAATTGATATTATGCAAGTTTTTATTAAGATTTGCTGGCGATAGTTGACAATCGCTATAAGAGTTTATACAATACAATTGTTCTCGTATTTTTCCCTCGTTATTTGTGTAAAGAGAACTTCCTGATCTTTTCCTTGCTTTTTCTATATGGCATCTAAAGTAACTACAAAGAAAGTTTCCCGAGTCAGTTCGGCCAAAAAAACCGTTAAAAAAGCCTCCCAGGCTAAAAAAGAGGTTGTTGCCCCGCCAAAATTTTCAGCCTTAAAAACACAGACGGAAGTGTTTGGCGTGGCAGGTGGTAGTTCGGAAGCTCCTCCAGTTGTCGAACCTCAAATTAAATACACACCCGCCCCTCCCGCACCTCCGAAACTCGTGATCGACGAGAGGATAATTCCGGATTCAAATCTGCCAACCGAGTTTGTGGAGGGAATTTTAGACATTGCAAATGAAGGTTCGGGTCTATTAAGGCCGGGCTTTTCGGCATCAGACCGGGATGTTTATATTTCTGCAAGCCAAATTCGAAGATTTAATCTAAGGGTTGGAGATAAAATAGGCGGACAGGCAAGAAGACCAAAGGAAAATGAACGGTTTTGGGGTCTATTGAAAGTAGAAACAATTAACAATGATGCGGTGGAAGCACTGGGAGAGCGGCCGGATTTTGACAATTTAATTGCGATTTACCCTGACGCACAGATTAAACTTGCAACGGAGAAGGATCAAATGACTACGAGAATGATTGATCTTATTGCGCCAATTGGATTTGGACAGCGGGGTTTAATTGTTTCACCCCCTAAGGCAGGGAAGACGTGGTTGATTAAAGATATTATCTCAGGAATTGCGAAAAACTATCCCGAGAACGGTAAAGGGTTAGGGGGAAATGGTAAAAGTGGCGTACATTTGATGGCGGTACTTATCGGAGAACGTCCTGAAGAAGTAACGGATATCGTCAGACATGTAAAGGAAGTTACGGATGGTCATGGGGAAGTGGCGTCCAGTAATTTTGACGAAGCTCCTTACGACCAAACCCGTGTGGGAGAGTTGGCTCTTGAGCGTGCGAAGAGATTGGTTGAGAAGGGAAAAGACGTTGTAATACTTTTGGATTCTATAACCAGAATGGCGAGGGCTTATAATCTAGCCCTTCCTACGTCCGGAAGAACTTTAACCGGGGGATTTGATCCAGTAGCACTATTTCCTGCAAAAAAGTTTTTTGGCGCAGCCAGAAAGATTGACCAAGCTGGTTCGTTAACGATCATCGGTACATGTTTAGTTGATACGGGAAGCAGGATGGACGATCTAATTTATGAGGAATTTAAAGGTACCGGTAATATGGAATTGCATCTTGTCCGCAAACTTGCCGAAAGAAGAGTTTATCCTGCAATCGACGTTTCCCGCTCCGGGACACGCCAGGAGGAACTGCTGTACGGGAAAGATGCCATGCCCCAAATAGTAACTTTACGCAGAATGCTCGATATGGTTTCTGACGATGAGAGAACGGAGATGCTACTTGAGCGACTTAGAAAAACAGAAACTAATGAAGAGTTTATAACTTCTCTGAAAACCGTTTGAAATTCTTCTTAATAGTCCACATCTTTCTTACTCTCCAAATAAAAAGTGTAGTCTTGGCTTGACAAACGATATTAAAAAGCTTTAATCTGAAAGTGGAGTAAAAACTTAAATCTGTCCGAAAATATTGAATTACCAAAATCCAAGATAGCCAAACCCCTGCGAATTAAATCGCGAAAGAGGTTTCTTTTTTTGTCCATCTTCGTTTTAACACTCACTGCCTTATTAATAATTATTGGGCGCGGGAAAATATTCGAATATATCGTACAATCGAAGCTAATGCCACTTTTACGTAGAACCGGCATTGTTAAGCTAACCGCTCCCGGATATTTCGAAGCTCTTGACACACAAAACCTTTTATATGATATGAATGGCGACGGAATGGTTAGCGGTGAGGATTACGCACCGCTTTTAAAAGATATTGACGATATGGAAGTTCAAGAGAAAACTAACGAAAATACTTCCCTTGTACTGCAGGCTACAAGCGGTCCTGATTCCGAAACGGGCAACTACTTTTTACCAACAACAAATAATTTTGGCAATGACGAATTCAATGGGGCTGCGACTGTGAGCGTACCGATTAATTTGCCTGCCGGTACTGCAGGATTAACTCCGTCGCTCGGCTTAAGCTATTCTTCGGCAAACGTCGACGACTTGCATTTAGGCACGCCGACAGGGTACCGCAACGATGCAAATGTACCGTATCAAAACCAAGCAGGAATCGCAGGATTGGGATGGGAGTTGGGGGGAATCAGCTATATAGCAAAAGCAAGTAATGGCTTCGTTTTGGTTTTCGCGGGGGGATCCGCAAAGCTGTCAAAGGAATCTGACGACGGTTCTTACTCTGTTTGGAGAACGATTCCCAACTTGAAAATAAAAGCAGAAAGATGGGCGAGGTGTAAAAAGATTGATGAGGAAGGTACTAACAGAGAATTCACAGTATGCAGGTATCACTGGGTTGTCAACGGTACAGACGGTACAAAATACTTTTTCGGCTTCCCTTCAACAGTTGCTAATTGGAAAAGACCTAACGACCCCGAATCGGATAATCTTCCGGAAGGAACGGGAAATGATTGGTATCCGCTATATACCCAAACTGCCAACGGTCCGGAAAGTCCGATTGCCTGGAAACTTTACAAGGACAGTGAAACTTATTTATCAAATACTTATAAGTGGTATCTTTCCAAGGTTGAAAGTCCATTCGATATTAATACAAATGCACCGGTTGATATTAATTATAGTTATAAACCGGAATTCGACACGTTCCATTCCAATTATTACGTATCTACAACTTATCCTTTAAAAATTGCTTACGGAAAAAACGAAATATCCTTTGTCAGAGAGCCCCGATATGACTTTAATATTACGGTAGGAGCCCAGCCCGATCTTCAGCACCAGGTATTTAGGGCAAAAGAAAGGCTGCAAAAAATTATGGTTAAAACTCTTGGCAAAATTGTCCGGGTATATAGGTTTTCTTATAAATACGGCTGGAATCCTGCCAAGCACAATGACGCAAACAATAATCGCATTCCTGACTCACAGAGCGAAGTAGCCAATTACCAAACGATACATTCACTACTAATCCGTGTGGCGGAGTGGGATAACGATGTGGGAGTAGAAGGCGCCAAGCGCTTGCCTTATTTTACTTTTGACTACGGACCGGATGCTCTGCCGATAGTAGGGGGAGATCCATTGACGTCATTTACGAATAGTGGCGGTGGTAATGATCAACAAAAGACCCCAAATGACTTTTTCTTAAAAAGTGCGGACAACGGTTTTGGAGGAAGTGTTCTGTATGAATATTGGCAGGATGCAAATGCAAATAACGCATTTAATATCAGAAAATGCGATCCCGATATTATGGAAGCAGGTGAGGGTTGCCGGGTAAATCATGATTTGAATTCCCAAAGACACCGTCTTGCCGCGAAAATTATTGAAGACGGGATGGGTAATTTTACTGTTTATTCCTATAATTATAGCGGTAGCGGTGCTACACAGGCTTTAGCTTCAGTGGGAAATTATTATACTTTGGCCGATTTTGAGTTTTTAGGTTATCCTGAAGTTGAAACTACCGTTTTTGAAAAAAACAGTAAAACCGCAATAGCTTCAAAAACCAGGACCAATTATTTCCAGAAGATAGAAACTGCCGATTGTTTCAAAGCCAGTCCGCTAAAAGGCATGCCATCGAGAATCTTTAATTATAACGCCGATAACACCGCACAATGGCAGCAAGTAGATACATTATATAAAGTTAGATTTGGTGACATGTTTGGTACAACAATTGATAAAGATTCAAATGATTTAGCTAGTTATTGCAAAAGTTATGATCCCGGAAATACAGTTTCATTAGTAGTACCGACGGAAACTGTAACCAGGGCAAATATGACTTCGCCCCAATTGTGCACTCGCAAGAGCTTTTCGTATAACAATCTTGATGGCACGAATGATCCCTATATGCAAGTTCACAAGGTAACGGATTGGGGGAAAGTAACGTGTACCAATACCAATACCGATGATACTTCCGATAAACCCAGGGCATCCTACACTAACTTTACAAATGCGGGGAGTATGCCCTATATGATTCCAAAGACGGATGAAACATGGGTCAGCGATAATGCAAATTCGGCAAAATACAATCACTCAAAAGTGTATTACGATTACCAGGTTTTTGGGACCTTGGGTAGATTAGGCAGGGTTACAAAAATCGAAAGTCTGAAAGACAGTGTGGTGGAGGGGACGAATTCGGTAAGTTTCGATACTACGTACCCCTGGCTTGCCACAAAAGTTACGGATGCACTAGGACATGCAACAACAACCGTTTACGATTCAATTTTCCATAATTATCCGGTAAAAGTAACAAATAACCTGGGCCATTCAGTTTCTACTGAATATGATTTTAATATCAGCGACACGACTCACCCGAACTACGGAGGCGTAAAAGGTTTGCCGGTAAAGATTACCGATACAAACGCGGCAGTAACAACCTCTGTTTATGATTCTTTTGGGAGGCAAATTGAAACTTATCTTCCGGGCAAAAAGCCGGGTGCCGGGGTAAAACCCGATTCATTTAGCAAATATTATTATTTTAATGGAAGTGATATTGCTGACTGTACAGAAGAAAGAAATTGTTTGACAGGATTAGGTTTACAGATTGGAGGTACACATGGACCCAAAATGCTTGTCAGTTCAGGAGCGCGCTTTAGTGACGATGGGGGGGCCGGAAAAGTCGCACTAAAACACAGTTACTACAACGGTATTGGCCAAGAGGTACAAACACGAAACATGTGGTACGAAAACGAATGGCAAAATGCCGGAATACCTGTTAACACCACCCCCAAAGATTTAATCGCTTCAAAAAGCTATACAGCACTCGGAGCGGTTGATTATCAAAGCAAAAGCTATACCCAGTTCTACAAATTCCTACGATACAAGGAATTTTTTAACGGATTCGACAATAGACAAAACCCGTTTTATCTACGACGGTTACGGGAGAGTAACTACAACCGTATATCCGGACGCAACAAGAGAAACCTTGGAATATGATATTGGTGGCAACCCCTTAGTAAGTAAAAGTTCGGACAAAAATTGTACCGATGCCTCGACTGCAACAATTTGTACCACTACGACAAAAACTATTGATGCTTTTGGACAGACATTTTCAATAAAAGAAACGGCTCCTGAAAAGACTTATGAAACAAAATATGAATACCATCCGATATTGGGAGTAAATACGAGGATAATTGATACTCTTGGGAATGCAGTAAATATCATTGATTACGATAAACTGGGTCGAAAGATAAAAATGTGGGATATCGATATGAGTCCCTCGATGAGCGGAGATGTAAATTCGTGGAGGTATGAGTATGATAAAGCCGGAAATTTGGTCAGACAAACTAATCCGAAGTCCGTTGTAACAACACTAAGTTATGATGAATTAAGCAGATTGAAGGATAAGAAAGTTTCGGGCAAAACTCTTTTGACGAACATTTACGATACATGTACCAACGGTGTAGGAAGACTGTGCCAGGAAGTATCATATGGACTTACCAACTCTCTGGAAATATTGAAAATAAATACCCAGTACGATAAATTAGGAAGAGTTATAAACTTGAGCCGCACTTTTTCTAATTTGCCAAGCACGCTGTTAAACGGAGTTGGCCTTGCGGTTGCAAACACCTTTGATAGAGGCGGAAGGTTACTGTCCGAAAATTACTCTGCGGCTTCATCTCTATCGCTGCCGCAAGAGACTGTCAACTACGCTTATAACAGGAATTACCTGGGGTCGGTACAAGGAAAAGACAATTATATAAATTCCGCAAAATACAATAAAGACGGACAGCTGATTTCCTACAAAAGTGGCAACGGTGTAGTAAATGATTATTCTTACAATGGTAACAATAACCGCTTGTTGTCCTTGAGCGTGACGGGTGCAAATATTGCTACTACTGACGTATTGAACTTGAGTTATGGCTATGATCCTGTTGGTAACATAACAAATATAGCCGACAATAATACCGCTAATTCTCAAGGTCAGGCATTTTATTTGGGACAGCAGTTTACGTACGATTCATTACAAAGAGTAACCAAAGCATCTGATGCATTTTCGTCTTTCTATTCATATGATGATATCGGAAATATCTTGAATAAAAAGGAGGGAAGCCAAACCGTGGCTCTTACATATGGCAGTTACACCAGCGGTTTTTATCACAGACCACAGAACTCGAACGTATCAAGCGGGGGTGGGGGTAGCGTAAGTTCTTTTTCCTATGACGCAATCGGCAATATGACCGGAGATGGGGATAAAAATTTAATATACGACCAAGATAACAGACTTACTGAGGTAAGCTCTGCCTCAGGTAAGTATAACTTTATCTACGATGCGAGCGGTCAGAGATTGGCAAAGTTACAGGTAAACGGCGATGGTACCTACTATTTATCGTCGAATTTTGAAGTAGAATTGGCTAAGGACGGTACAAAAACATGGAGAAGGAACTACTTTTTTGCCGGAAAACTTGCTGCTGTCCGGGAGAATATTTTTTCGACAGCCCCTACAATTGTACCGTCGGCTACTCCAACATCTGTATTAGGGGATGCCAATAGGGACGGAAATGTTGATATGGCTGATTATACTGTATGGATCGTTCAATATTTAAAACCGAAAATGCCTTCAACCTTAGGAGATGCCGATTTCGATAATAACGGCGTTATCAATGGAGTAGATTTCGGAATATGGCAGAAAAACTTTACGAGACCAAGAGTACCTGTACCCTAGAATTTTGACGGTATGAAACTTAAAACCTGCCCAAGGATAGTTGTTAGTTGTTGGTTGTTAGTTATTAGTTTATTTGTTTTTGCATCCGATGTTGATGCTGCAGAGACGCTTTACTATCTTCACCAGGATCATCTGGGAAGCACAGCATTGGTAACTGATGTGGGTGGCAAAGTATCGGCAAAACAGCTTTATTACCCTTTTGGACAAGTTAGAGCACTAAGCGGACAATTACCGACAGATAGAGGTTACTTGTCACAAATTTCGGATTTTGACGAAACAGGGTTAGATTATTACCAATCTTTGTATGTTAATCCAATTATTGGAAAATTTATACAACCTGATAAAAATCAGAAAAATAAATATAACTTTTCGGGCGTTAGAAAGCGGTACAATCTCTCGGAATATAATATAGGAAGTAAAAAAAGAGCTGCAAGATCAGAGAATAATCCAACGTTGGGAAGAGAGTCAACTGGTATTATTGACAAAAGCCCCAATGTCAATGTTGCCGATATCGCTTCAACTGTGTTGAAAAATGTGACTTTAAAAAATAGTCCGGTGGAGAAAAATGCGGTATCTTCGGTGGACTCTATGCCGCTTACTGAGTGGGGAAGAAATATTAAAGAATTATATGAGGCTTATAAAAATACTTCGGGCTGGTGGAATAATAACGAGGAAGGAAATTTTGAACCGTTGGATTTAGCTAACCTTATTATTTCTTTCGAGCTAAGCCCATTGTTTTCAGAACCAGAATTGAGTCAACCAGAAGTAAAAAATATATTAGCAGAAGCCACAACTCGTTGGTTTTACACGAAATGTGCTTATGAAGGAGGCGGAACGTGTCCGGGTGTTACGGCGAATGCAATATTTAATTGGCTTGGCGGAGGCATGGGGACGGCAAAAAGGAGGTGGGGAGAATTATTTATTGATGAGAACGGAATTATCAGGCCCAATGTGGAAACTGATATAATAAATAGAATAACTCCACAATACGTTCAAAATAATCCAATTTCCGATTTCATTGTTAGTAATATTATAAATCCAATGGATAAATCATGGACAAATATTGTTGGGCCTGGAAGTGCGGATAGACCTATTTATTGGGGAAATCTATTTGGTTTTGAAACTAAACCAAAAAACTATTTTCTAAAGTTTGGCGAGGGAAGTAGTGCGTTTTATGTGTTATCTATACTCCAGAGTCAAGGTAGATAATTTGGGATTTAGTTTTATATTATGGTTAATATTAATAAGGGTACCCAAATATTTTTATTTATATTGATTATAATTGTTTTCTTTCCATGTAAAGTGAATGCAGAGACGCTTTATTACATTCATCAGGACCACTTAGGAAGTACTTCATTAGTAACAGAAAGTACCGGTAAAGTTGTAAGTAAACAAACCTATTATCCTTATGGGGCAACAAGAAGTCAGATGTCAGATGTAGGAAGTAAGAAGTTGGAAAGACAATATACTGGTCAAATCTCAGACGAGGACGAAACAGGACTTTATTACTACAACGCCCGCTACTACAATCCCACAATTGCCAAGTTCACTCAAGCTGATAGCTATAATGATAATTTTAATAAATACGCGTATGTTAAGAATAATCCAGTTGCATATTCGGATCCGTCAGGAAACCTAAGCATTAGGTGCGTGGGTATATTTGGATGTCAAAGAAATAGCAAAACAACGAATTTTAACGAATCCAATTATCCTTATGGAAATAACCTGGATACTAAAAACAAACTAATGGAGATCGAGGACGATTTAACAACTGGCAAAAATGTTTTAAATACTCGTTTTTCGATTGGCGGTACAATCAGAGGAGAAGACCCTTTTCAATATGTAGCCCAAACCACTCTTAGTACTTGTGGACCGGCCTCATTGGCAATGTTAATTACATCGTTCAAGGGTTATAAAGACGCCGAAAATGTCTATGAAGAGATTCTTGACTATTTTAATTACGATTCCAGACCTTCTTTACTGCTGGGCGAAATTTCTTTAATGAATTATCTAAAAGAAGAGGATATTTCTTCAATATTTTTGGATCGTAGAGATTTGAATTTTAATCCCGAGTACATTGATAAATTATTAGAAAGTGGGCCATTATTTATTGATATTACGTCCAATTACGGGGAACGGACAGCTGAAAACCCCGCTAATCATTGGGTAGTAGTGGATCAGGTAGTTCGAACTAGTTCAAGTGCATATGTGGTCATCAGAGATCCTTTAAGAGCTCCTGCATTCTATGGTTCCATTAAAACGATTAAAGATTTTATGCAGCCTAATAAAGAAGGATCGGTTATTATACCTTTTGATATATTTGAACAAACTACCGGAAATAAAATAATCATGGTAGACGAAGCCGGAACTACAAATTATGTGAATAGTTTTATTAAGTATAAGTAGTGATTTAGTTAGAATATGCTTTTTATAAAAACAGGAGATAGTGAAACCAGAATAAGTGATCTAAGGAGTATATTTTTAAGGAGTTTGTTTGTTTTTCTTTTTGATGTTTTTGTACTTGGCATATTTTATTTTGTATATGGAGGAAGGGAAGTTAACGCAGCAGAGACGCTTAATTATATTCACCAGGACCACTTGGGGAGCACAACGTTGGTTACGGATAGTACCGGTAAAGCTGTAAGCAAGCAAAGTTATTATCCATACGGGGCAACAAGAAGTCAGACGTCAGATGTAGGAAGTAAGAAATTAGAAAGACAATATACTGGTCAAGTCTCAGACGAGGATGAAACAGGACTT
>Ga0209431_10001664_pt1 | contig 18315 bp, 12 predicted proteins | sample RifCSP13_3_FD_184021 | JGI IMG/M metagenome (GOLD analysis project Ga0209431, IMG submission 184021) | Soil microbial communities from Rifle, Colorado - Rifle CSP2_sed 13_3 (SPAdes) (version 2) | ecosystem: Environmental > Terrestrial > Deep subsurface > Rock core/Sediment | place: Rifle...
CGATAACTTCAGGATCGACAATGCGGACGGCAAAACTTCTGTATGGATCAATGATGTTCTGATATTTGACCAGATAGAAACTCCTTTGTTTACAAGCGGAAAAATAGGTTTCTTCACACACTGGTGTCCGGCTTTTTTTGATGATATCAAGATAGTTCCCGCCGGATCGGTTACCGGTATAGATGAAATTGAAAATAATAATAATAAATCACTGGTGATTTTTCCAAACCCCGTAAATGGAGGTATTTTCACTATTGATACAAAAGACTTCGGCAATAGGATTAATATTGAGATCTACAATTACAATGGACAACTGTTAATGAATGAATCAGTTATCAATTCAATGAAATATGTTGTGAATGTAAATGAACGACATTTAAATAAAGGCATATATATACTCCGGGTTTCATCGGGAAATATAGTTTCCTCAGTAAAGTTGGTTATTAATTAAGGGTTAATTAGGTTAGTTAGTAATGGGGGCGTTAATGCCCCCATTTTACCAAAATAATTGTTTTATACCCTCCAGGTTTAGGCTCCCTTATATGTTTATTGACTAAAAGATCGCGTGCCATAGTTGAGCAGTTGAAAATAAGATTATCAAGCTGCGTGTCCTCTTAGTTTCAATTTTTAACTCAAAGTACATTTCAAAGGATGAATAATTTTTGTAAAACTCTGACAATTTTTCTTATTGTGCATTCCCAGCTGGTAAGTCCTCTTATGGCACAACGAGATCCGATTCAGTGGCCTTTCTCTAAAACATCCATCTGGAATATGCCAATTCATGAGAATGCCAGATATGTTCCTGCCTATTTGAAGATTCCGAAATATGGGCTCACGCCAGATCAGGATATCCTGATCCTGAAACCAGACTCTCCAATGACAGAAATTTATACCAACTATGCAGGCTGGGATGGATCAAAAGATCGTTGTATTGTTCAAGGGCCATTGCTATTTTCAGCACCCATACCTGTAAATTTTGTTGTAAACAAATCTAATTGGCTGCCAGGTATGCCCAATGCCAGCATGGCTGTTTTAATGCCGGACGGCCGTACCATTAAGCAAACTCAGCCATTTGCCCGATGTACTGCAGACGAAGTAGCAACCTCCCAGTATTTGTTTAAAGATCAGGATATTTATGGTGATGGATACTACGGTGCTCACGGTGGAAGCGGCTTGTCAGCCCTTGGTGGAACCATCAGGCTGGGAGAGCTGGTTCCGGATGGAGTTATCCGACATGTCATGAAAATCAATGTTTCCGCATATTATAATCTGGCCCTGAATGACGATGGAACACCGGGATATCGCTGGCCTGCCCCAAATGCAGATAGCTATGCCGCAAACAGATATCATGGAACAAATCCAGCTATGGAAATAGGATCACTGCTGGCTATTCCGGATTCAATCCATTTAGATTCCCTGAAACTCGAAACCGAAGCGGGCAAAATTCTGGCAACTGCATTCCAAAACTATGGCGCTTATATCGTTGATGACTCCTGGGAGGATGTAATCTCTATGGAAACTGAATTCAGTCCCGACGGGCGAATGATTGATGAGTTTGAACAGGAATGGGGTTTCGATTTCGGATCGAACTGGGATCCTAAAAATACCCCATGGACACGGGATTTTAACAGAATTGTCGAAGTATTGCACGTGGTCGATAATAATACAAAAACAACCATAGGGGGTGGCCCCACCAACGATTTTGAAAATAGGCTTGCTCCCATGGCACCGGATCTTGCGGATCCCAATTTTACGTCTGTAAAAACAATAGAAGAAGAAAACAAGGTTACCATCTTTCCCACACCATCTTCGGATTACCTGTATATCTCCGATAACAAATGGGTGAAGAATTATTCAATCTATAGTCTGCCCGGGGGAATCCTTATACAGGGCAACATAGATGCAACCCATTCAATTAATTTAAGTAACCTGGCTAAAGGAAATTACCTGATACGTTTGGAAGGGGAGGAATTCATACAAATTGAGAAAATCGTCATACTTTAATTCTTTCATAATCAATTGCATATGAAAATACTTCGATTTATTATCGTATTCTTTATAATATCTTGTAATTCGCATTATTATAGAGATCAGGAAATTGATTTTACCTCCAAGTGGGACACAAACAGAGTTCTTAAAAATCCGCATAAAGGCTGGTATCATCACTTGCTTGACAATGGAATCGGGGCTTATGCAATCAAAGATGACTCCCTATTCGCCTCATTTCCTGGAATGGATCACATATACCTGAGATTGGCATGGAGCTTTCTTGAACCCAGAGAAGGTGAGTTCAATTGGTCTTATATCGATGATGTGGTAGAAAAATATGTGCCACAAGGTTATCATATTTCCTTTAGAATTACCTGTAGTGAAACAGGCAGGTATCCTGAAAATTTTGGAGAACTGCATGATGGTGTTTTATATGCTACACCCAGTTGGGTAAGAAAGTCCGGTGCAAAAGGTACGATTCACCAATTATATGAGGGACCGTCTAAAACCTGGATACCTGATTGGGACGACCCTGTTTTTCTGTCAAAGCTCGACAAATTTCATGAAGCTTTTGCAGCCCGCTATGACAGCAAAATATGGATCCGCTATATAGATATCGGAAGTATCGGTGATTGGGGAGAAGGTCATACGGCTCATACAACCCTAATTCCACCAACCGTGTCAGAAGTGAGAGCCAATGTCAATGTTTTCCTGAAGAATTATAAAATCAGCCAGCTGGTAGCAACAGATGATCTAATATGGTATGGGAAATCTGATGAAGATCGAAAAACACTATTTTCATATATTACTGGCAATGGGATCAGTTTGCGAGATGACAGTCCACTTGTAGAATGGTATGTTCAACGATTTCTTGATACATGGACAATCAAGCATCCCGAGTTTTTTGATCCGACTTATTTGCGAAAGCCAATTGTCTTTGAATTAGAGCATTACAAAATCGTCAAAAGAAACGGTATTTGGTTGGGTAAAAATGGGATGGTAAATAACCACGAGAAGAATATTTCAGGTGCCGAGCTAATGCGAAAAGCTATTGATATTATGCATGCTACTTATATTGGATATCATGGTTATGCTGAAGAATGGCTTGCCGATAACCCGGATCTGACCAATGAACTTGCCAATCGTTGCGGGTACTGGTATTTCCCGGTCAAAGCTAATATGCCGAACAAACTGATAAAAGGAGAAAACTTACTTTCAATTGAATGGCTGAATAAAGGTGTCGCCCCTGGTTATAATGTTTTCAGTCTGGTTTTGCATTTTGAAGCTGGAAGACTCGAGGATTCATTTAATGTGATTATTAATGATTCTCAAAACATGAAATGGCTGCCGGATCAAAAACAGGTGACAAATTATCTGTTCACAATACCGCATAATGCATCGACAGGACAGTACAGATTGATGTTTAAGCTCGTTGATCAGTCAGATGAAAAGGAACAGGTTATTCAATTAGGATTGAAGGATGAAACAGCTGGCGAACAGGGATTCACGTATCTTGGAAAAGTAAGGATCTAATACAATGTTACCGATCAGGCTTAAAATGAATTCACACATTGTCAAGCTTTCCTTGATGATGTTCCTTCAATACATGATGTTTGCCGTGTGGTGGGTTCCTCTGGCAGCCTATTTAACGAATATAGGTGTGGAAGGAGTACGGAAATCATTGGTTCTTAGCTCTATGGCTATAGGTTGTATGGCTTCACCAATGATTGGTACCATCGCTGATCGCTATTTTGATGCACAGAAGGTACTTGCTTTACTAAACCTTCTCAGTGCAGCAATGCTATTGCTGGCGGGATTAACCGGAAATCCTGACTGGCTTTTTGTTTGCTTATTGCTGGCAATGATTTTCTACATGCCCACCTGGAGTCTGACCAGTTCCATAGCAATGACCCACTCAAAATCTGAGCAATTTTCAATAATTCGGGCGTTTGGCTCAATTGGCTGGGTGGTTTCAGGTGTTTTTAGCCTGGTCGTGGTCACCATATTTAAAATTCGATTTGATGGGACCAATATGCCATTCTTTTTTGCATCAGCAATTGGCCTTTTAACTGCTATCTACAATGTAGTTCTGCCAGGAACACCCCCGTCAGGCAAACGTGAAAAGATCAATGTAATAGATGCCCTGGGCTTTCGTACTGTCCGTCTTATGAAGGACTACAATTTTGCTGTATTTATCATCCTCTCATTTTTATCCATGATTCCTTTTTCGATGTATTGGTCATATTGCTCTGAGTTTTTGCTTGACAGGAATTTTAAATACATCACTGTAACTATGAATTTTGGACAACTGGCTGAAATGCTATTCTTACTGACAGTTCCTTTATCAATCCGGAAGGCCGGCTTGCGAAATACATTGACTTTCGGGCTTGTAGCCTTGGTGATACGTTATGTTGCTTTTTATTCAGGCTCAGCTACAGAGGTGGCATATTTCTATATGATAGGTATACTTGTCCATGGCATCATATTCGGGTATTTTTACCTCGGTGGGCAAATTTACATTGACCAGAAAGCTCCGAAAGAACTGAAATCCCAGGCTCAGGGATTTATCTTCTTTATAACATTTGGGTTGGGGCTACTCGTTGGGAATTTCATCAGTGGACAGATAATCGGTCATTTTTCAACTACAGTAAATGATCTCAGGACTTATAACTGGGCAAGCATATGGGCCATCACGTCGGCTTCATCCCTTACCCTCTTGTTGGCGTTAATAATCCTTTTTAAGAAGGAAAGTTGTCGTCCGGTCAGGATAAATAATAGCAAAAGCTAGTAAAAATTAAATTATGAAGAAACTTTCTAAATATTTATTGACAGGGCTCAGGATTTTGTTAGGATGGTACTTTCTCTATGAAGGGATAGTTAAATTAATACAACCTGATTGGAGCGCCAAAATTTACCTGATGGGCTCGAAATGGATTTTTGCCAGTTTTTTTCACACGATGGCCGCATCTCCAGGTGCTATGAAAGTTGTCGATTTTCTTAATATCTGGGGACTCATATTCATAGGTCTTTCACTTATCATCGGCTTGCTTGTTCGCTGGTCGTCGATAGCCGGTTCTGTTTTACTGCTTTTTTACTTCGTGGCTTATCCCCCTATTCCCGGTTATACATTCGGGTCTGTGGCTGAAGGGAGCTATCTATGGGTTAACAAAACACTGATTGAGTTTTTTACTCTTTTAGTCTTTGCCGCACTGCCAAGCCATTGGTTTTATGGTTTTGACCGCTGGTTCATTCGCTGGAAAGAGGAAAAACCGCGAGCCCCAATACCGAATGTAAATGGGAAAGACGGCCTGCTTGAACGACGTGAATTATTACGCGATTTGATAAGCCTGCCAATCTTAGGAGTATTTGCGTACGCAATTTATAGAAAAACGAAATGGGAAAGTTTCGAGAAAAAATTCCTGACCGAAAAACCGGATGCCACGTCAGGTGCAACTTTGAAAAGCTTCAATTTTGTTTCACTGGAAAACTTAAAAGGTCAGGTACCCAAAGGAAAAATTGGTAATATGGAACTTAGCCGCCTGATTATGGGTGGCAACCTCATCGGAGGATGGGCTCACGCACGGGATTTGATTTATGTTGACAAATTGGTGAAAGCGTACCACTCAGATGAACGGGTAATGGCGACACTTCAGCTGGCAGAAAAGTGTGGAATAGATGCTATTCTGTGCAATCCTCAATTAACCCGGGTTATTAATAAATATTGGCATGAAACAGGAGGAAAGATAAAATTCATATCAGATTCAGGGCATAAAGACGGAATACTTGAAGGAATCAGACTGTCAGAAATTGGTGGTGCATCGGCCATGTATTGCCACGGTGAAATGTCCGACAGACTTATCCGTGATGGAAAGTTCGATGAGATTATTAAAGGCCTTGAACTAATTCGCAGTTACGGAAAACCCGCTGGGATTGGAGCTCACCGGCTTGAAACCATTCAGGCATGCGTTGCACAAGGGATTAAGCCTGATTTTTGGGTTAAAACCCTGCATCATCATAATTACTGGTCAGCACAAATTGATTCTGCACGGAAAGGCACTTTGGACGCAGGTTTTAAGGACAATGTTTTTTGTTCTAATCCCCAGGAAACCATTGATTTCATGAACAATCTTGAACAACCCTGGATTGCCTTCAAGATACTTGCCGCAGGAGCTATCCATCCAAAAGACGGATTTCAATACGCTTTTAACAACGGAGCTGATTTTATCGTTGTGGGCATGTATGATTTCCAGATAGTTGATGATACTAACCTTGTTTTAGATACATTGGCAAATGTTAATCGATCCAGGTCATGGTATGGATGACCATTCATAAGTTGAAAATAATGCAAAACGTATAAGTTAAAAATAATTAGATACCCTGTTTATATTCAATGAATTGGAAAAAATATTAGACTAAAATGAAAAAATTATCACTACCCGTTGTAATACTGTTTCTTAGTATCAATTTGTTCGCTCAAAAGTTTGAGGACCTTGTTATGACACCGCCCATGGGTTGGAATAGCTGGAATAAATTCGGTTGCGATGTAAGTGAATCGATAATTAAACGAATGGCGGATGCGATGGTTCAATCAGGAATGGCCAAAGCCGGATACCAATATATAATTATTGACGATTGCTGGCAGATTGGTCGCGATGCTGAAGGCAATATTCTCGCAGATTCACTCAGATTCCCTTCCGGAATAGGTGCTCTGGCCGAATATGTCCATTCCAAAGGATTAAAATTCGGAATATATTCATGCGTTGGAGATAAAACCTGTGCCGGTCGGCCTGGTAGTCGTGGACATGAGTACCAGGATGCGCTTATGTATGCTTCATGGGGCGTTGATTACCTGAAATATGATTTCTGTTTTCATGAAAAGCTTAACGCTGAATCAGCTTATCAAACCATGCGTGATGCCCTGTATGCGGCCAAACGTCCGGTAGTTTTCAGCATCTGCGAATGGGGAAGCAATCAACCCTGGCTTTGGGCTAAGGACATTGGAAATTTATGGCGAACTACGAAAGATATTTATCCATGTACAAATTGTGATGGTGATTTTAAATCAGGCTGGTTGAATATTTTGGAAGAACAGGTACCATTGTGGAAATATGCCGGCCCGGGCCATTGGAATGACCCGGATATGCTTGAAGTGGGTAACGGGGGCATGAATTTTCTGGAGTCCCGTTCTCATTTTGTCATGTGGTGTATGCTGGCCGCACCGTTAATTTTAGGAAATGACCTGTCAACGATGTCTCAGGAAACACTAAGTATATTATCCAATGAAGAGGTTATCGGCATAAATCAGGATACTCTGGGGAAACAGGCATATCGATACCTGACAAATGAAGGAGTAGATATTTGGGTAAAACCACTTTCAGGACAGAGGTATGCCATTACCATATTAAATAAAACCAAGAATTCAACAACCTACGAATTTAGTTGGAAGTGGTGGGGAAAATGCTTTTTTGCAGATTCTCCTGAAGACGAACCTTATGAAATCTACAATGTATTTGAAAAGAAAAAACTGGGAACAACGGAAAACAACTTTGAAGCCAAATTGCAGGGTCGCGATGTAATCTTACTGATAATGTCAAAAATGTAGCCGGATAAAGTACATGAAAGGTAACACTTATGTCATTTTAAGCGCCTTTATAGCATCACTTGGAGGTCTGCTTTTCGGGTTTGATACGGCGGTTATATCAGGGGCTGAGAAAACTATTCAGCAACTTTTTAACCTGGACGGGTTTTGGCATGGTTTTACTGTTGCAATTGCTCTGATTGGGACTTTGGCCGGAGCTCTGATGGCCGGGAAACCGGCAGATACGCTGGGAAGAAAAAAGTCCTTGTTAGTTATAGCATTACTATATACTTTATCGGCTTTAGGAAGCGCCCTAACACATAGTTGGGTAGGTTTTCTTATTTATCGTTTTATAGGAGGTATTGGTGTGGGAGCTTCTTCTGTTATCGGTCCGATGTATATTGCCGAAATTGCTCCAGCCCGAATGCGGGGCCTCCTTGTAACTACATTTCAACTCAACATTGTAAGCGGGATTTTACTTTCCTACTTTTCGAATTACTGGATTGCGCAGCTAATTACACACGATGCATGGAGGTGGATGCTGGGAGCCATATGTGTCCCATCGGTAATTTTCTTTGTTCTGATCTTCTTCATTCCGGATTCGCCACGGTGGCTGGTATTAAAAAACAAATTGGACAAAGCGAAACAAGTACTTCTGAAAATCGGATCTGTAGATCCATCAAACGAAATATGCGAAATAGAAGCTTCCATTTCGAAAAGTGATGGTGTGCAAAGGGAATATTTGTTTACACCCATGTACAGGATACCCATAATTTTAGCTGTATTGGTGGCCCTGTTTAACCAATTAACCGGGATAAATGCCATCATGTATTATGCTCCCAGGATTTTTGAATTAGTCGGGTATGCCAAAAACTCGGCGTTGCTGCAATCTATATCCGTGGGAACTACACTGTTTATTTTTACCGTTTTGGGAATGTTTCTGGTCGACAGGGTCGGAAGAAAAAAACTATTATTGATTGGCTCGGTTGGCATGCTTGTCTTTTTGGGTATGGTTGCAAAGACTATTTTTTCAACCACCAACGGAAGCATATGGATGCTCATACACCTTTCAGGCTTTATCGCTTTTTTTTCATTTTCCCAAGGTACGGTAATTTGGGTTTTTATTTCGGAAATATTCCCAAATTCAGTAAGAGCTAAAGGTCAAACACTGGGAAGCTTTACTCATTGGATGGCTGCAATTATAATTTCATGGTTGTTCCCGGCTATTGCTGAAAATAGCGGAGGAGGCTGGGCCTTCAGCTTTTTCTCCGTCGCTATGTCTTTGCAGTTTCTTATTGTCTGGAAATTTTTCCCTGAAACCAAGGGAAAGACTCTTGAACAGATTCAAAAAGAGATGACTTTACAATAATAAATAAAGTTTTAAGATGGACCTGACATTCAAACTGGGTTATATGCCCACCCGCCGATCTTTTTTTTCAAAAGAAGATGCGCAGAAATTCAAAAAGAAGGTTTATGAAACAATTGAAAAACTTGTTCCTGAGAGGGTTGAGATCTATGGATTGGATTGGCTGAATGAAGAAGGGCTTTTATATGATGATAAGGACGCTAAGCAAGTGGCCGATTTTTTCATTGGGAAGGAAGTAGATGCTATTTTTGCACCTCACTGCAATTTCGGGACTGAGAATGCAGTAGCACAGGTAGCTAAAAAAGTACAGAAGCCACTGTTGATTTGGGGTCCGCGCGATGATGCCCCCCTGCCTTCAGGCGAAAGACTCCGTGACTCACAGTGTGGACTGTTTGCCACTTCAAAGGTGTTGCAAAGATACAATGTGACATTTACCTACATCGTAAACTCGAGAGTCACAGATCCTGTATTCCATAAAGGTTTTATTAATTTCATCCGGGCCGCCAATGTGGTTAAGTTCACTAAGAATGTGCGGATCGGACAAATTGCCTCCCGACCACCTTCGTTTTATTCCGTCATTGTCAATGAAAGCGAATTACTTGAAAAATTCGGTATCGAAATCATACCATTCAATCTGAGTACGATAGTTCGACAAGTTAAAGACGCAATCCTGATTAAAAAAACAGAAATTCAGGACATTGTTGCAGGAATTAACATGATTGCCGATTTCTCGAAATTAACCGATGAAGCAACTGAAAAGATTGCTGCCTTAAAATATGTGCTGACACAAGTAATAAAAGAAAATAATTTGCAAGCCCTGGCTTTTCAATGTTGGGACGAATTGCAGCACCAGTTAGGTATTTGTTCATGTTTTGTCCACGCCCTGATGACCGAGGAGGGTACACCTGTAGCCTGCGAATCGGATATACACGGGGCAATTAGCAGCCTTATGTTACAGGCAGCCGGATTATTCCGCAAACCTACTTTCTTTTCTGACCTTACTATCCGACATCCCGATCATGACAATGCCGAACTCCTGTGGCATTGCGGAGCTTTTCCTCCATCGCTGAGCATCTGTAAGACAGAAACCAAAATAGGCAAACATTTTGTGCTTCCTTCGCATGCCCCCGGGACATGCAACTGGCAGTTGATCAAGGGCGATATCACGGTAATACGCTTTGATGGCATAAAAGGAAAGTATAGTCTTTTTTGCGGGCAAGGCCAAGCTGTTGATGGACCTTATACACTCGGAAGTTACGTGTATCTCGAAGTGAACGACTGGCCAATGTGGGAGGAAAAAATAATTTACGGACCTTATATCCATCATACATCATGTATCTATGGCAACTATGCTCCTGTATTATACGAAGCTACCCGTTACCTCGATGGAGTTACTTTCGATCCGGCAGAACCAACACTCGAAGAAATAAAGACATATCTGCGCACGAATTAAGGAAAGGATATGATTTATGATTATTACCGGAAAAAAGCAAGCACTCGAAGTAATTGATCGCATAAAATCCTATAAAACAAGTTTGCCGATTTTTTGTACTGGCAGTCATTGGAACACCGAGGCCATATTATTAGCCGCCAAAAATATAGGAGTGAAATACGGTATAAGTAATGTGCCGGTTGCAATTGCCATGACCTTTAATTATGAATATATGCCGCAGGCACAACGGATTACCTGGACCAATGATGCCCGGCTCGGATTCCTTTCAAATATTAAGCACCTGAAAGTGCTGGCGGATGATACTGATTCTCCTTATTACGAGCTAAGCGTATTGCCTCATCTCGACCATGCCGATCCGTTAAGGGATCAATGGGCACTGACAGAAGGCACCAGTTTCCTGACATCGGTAATGTTTGATGCACAAAAATACACGCTTAAGAATAACATTAATCTTACCCGTGACTATGTAAAAAGCTACGGTGATAAAGTACTTATTGAAGGTATTATGGATGAGTTGAGTGTCTATCAGCCACATGAAAAACCTGCCATAGATGGGATTGATGATGATTACCCACAACGGGCTTACGACTATATGAAAGAAACGGGTGTAGATTTTTTGGTTGCCGATCTAGGTACGGAACAGCAGTCTCAAGGTGTAGGCAAAAGCATTTACATGAAAGACCGGGCACGGAACATTCACAAACAGATAGGAGACAGGGTGTTAGTTTTGCACGGCACATCTTGCCTTTCAAATGAGCAAATAGCTGAACTGCCCAATGACGGGATACTTCGGGTAAACATGTGGACCAGAATCGCCAGAGAAACGGGTCTGTATGCCTACGGGCAATTAATGAAAAGAGAAGAAAAAATAAGAAATAACGATTTCGAATCTATCGAATCACACCGTTACCTTATGGATTCAATAGAAAAGGCAGCTTTAATAATGGAAGGTATTATGGAATCACTAGGCTATGGAAATCTAAAATAACCCGAGCTTTTAAGAAAATGAGCTTGCTGGGCATTGATATTGGAACAACGGGGTGCAAATCAGTTGTCTTTTCCCTAAACGGTGAACAATTGGCCAAATCGTACAGAGACTATAAGATAATAAGTGAAAAAGAAGGGTACGCTGAATGGGATTCTGAGAAAATATGGTGCAATGTGAAAGAAACCATCCGGGAGGTTGCTTTGAAAACACCGGATAATCCTATTCAAGCTCTCTCTGTTAGTTCTTTGGGAGAAGCAATGGTTTTGGTATCAAAAGAAGGACAAATTCTCGGGAATTCGATCCTAGGTACAGACACACGGGGAATTGAGTTTGTCCGGAAAATAAAACAAAAATTCGGCGAGTTCTATATTTACAAACAGACAGGTAATTTTCCCGGAGCCTTCTATAGTATGCCAAAAATTTCGTGGCTGAAACAACATCTACCTGAATTATACAACAGTACCGGCTACTTCCTTACATGGGCTGATTTTGTTTGCTTTATGTTGGGAGGAAAAGCAATTACAAATTTCTGTCTGGCAGGACGTACTTTGCTTTTTGATATGAATAAGTGTGAATGGTCAGATGAGTTGCTTGAATTTCTGGAGTTAGACAGGAACAAACTTCCTGCTCCCGTAAAATCAGGTACCATGCTTGGATATGTTAGGGCTGACCTTGCTGAAGATCTTAACCTGAATAGTGAAGTTGCAGTAATTAGCGGCGGCCATGATCAGTGTTGTGCAATACTGGGAAGCGGAATCGAGAGTGGTTCGAGATCAGTAATGTACGGTATGGGAACCTTTATATGTGTTGCGACTGTTTTCCCGCAAATGCCGGATATAAGATCATTTTATATTGATAAGATGCACATCGAACATCATGTTGAATTTGGTTCATTTATTAGTTTCATTTACAATCAGTCGGGGGGCGCATTAATTGACTGGTTCCTAAAAACTTTCCATCTGTATGGAAATGATACACAGATAAGCAGTTTTATTTCTTATGAATCGATGTTTGCTGAAATACCTGACAGTCTGAATGATATAATCGTGATCCCCCGTTTTGGTGCCACCGGCCCTCCGGATTTTCAGTGCGAAGGCAACGGGTGTATTTATGGTCTTTCACTCAATCACTCTCGCGGTGATATTCTACGTGCTTTGTTGGAAGGGATAAGCTTTTACATCCTGGACTGTTTCGAGAAGTTACATTATATATTTGATAGAATTGATAATATTGTTGTTACAGGGGGAGGATCAGCTTCACGAAAATGGTTGCAGATAACTGCTGATGTTACTAATAAAACTATTGAAAGGAATCGTGCAACCGAAGCAGGTGCACTTGGTGCCGCAATTCTAGCTGGTATAGGCAGTAATATGTTCGATTCATTTGGCAACGCCATCCGTGAAATGGTGCACAAGGAGTTCAAGATTATTCCCGACCTGTCAAAAAGAGATTTTTATAAAGAAAAATTCAAACGATACAAATTATTGGCCAAATGAAAAAACACACTTTTTATCTTACTATATCTCTGATTTGTCTGAGCACTTCTGCACAGAATATTGAACCTTTGGCTGATTCACCGCCAATGGGCTGGAACAGCTGGGATTGTTTCGGAATGGATGTAACCGAAGTTCAGGTTAAAGCTGCGGCAGATTACATGGCTAAACACCTTAAGCAATTTGGTTGGGAATATATCGTGATTGATATGGGATGGAATTTTGGCGAAGGGCTGAGCACGTCAAATTTTAGAATTTGGAGTCCTCCGCAATGTATTGATCCTTACGGGAGGCTTATACCTAACCTGAATAAATTTCCCTCGTCATCTGATGGGAATGGGTTAAAAATCCTCGCCGAATACATTCATAGCAAAGGCCTTAAGTTAGGTATTCACATTATGCGAGGGATTCCTTGGCAGGCGGTTAAAATGAACACGGCAATCAAAGGTTCAAAGTATAGGGCCAAAGATATCGCAACTGATACAGATGCCTGCAACTGGTTTCATGGGTTGGTTACCGTGGATATGACAAAGCCGGGTTCTCAGGAATACTATGAATCTCTGATTGATTTGTATGCAGAATGGGGAGTGGATTATATAAAAGCGGATGACATGCTGAACAAATATCACAAAGAGGAAATTGAAGCGGTTAGCTCAGCCATAAGAAAGTCAGGTAGGCCAATAGTCCTGAGCCTTTCTGCCGGACCAGTTTCCATTAACCAAATTGATCACTTAAAAATGAACGCAAATCTTTGGAGAATTTCAGGGGATATGTGGGATGATTGGAGTTACATAGCTGAAAGTTTGGAATTATGCAGAAAGTGGCAGAATTATTCAATTCCCGATCATTGGGCTGACTGTGATATTTTGCCTCTGGGAAGATTACGGATCAACGGTACGGATGGCCTCCTCGCAAAAAGGATTGGTCAGTTGCCGGAAAATACAATAAATGAATATTCAAGGCTTACGGACGATGAGAAATATGCTTTAATAACACTCTGGTCAATTTTTCGGTCACCTTTGATGATAGGCGGTAATTTAACTGAACTCGATCAACTAACGCTCAAACTGCTTACTAACAGGGAAGTTTTATCGGTCAACCAGAACAGCATAAACAACCGTGAAATCAGCTTTAAAGATAGTCTCAGCATTTGGACTGCCGACGACAAAATAAACCGTATGAAATACATTGCTGTCATTAACATAAGCAACACAGCACGGAACTTCGTACTACCTATTGAAAAGGTAGAAAATAATGAAAAATATAAAGTCACTGATCTATGGAGTAATAACGAAATTGACAAAATTGATAGCAAGTATCGTATTACTATTCCTCCGCATGGAGCAGGTTTATATTCAGCAGGAGTCAAGTAATTGTTAAGTAATTGTCAAAATAACCAAAAATCAATATTTAGCAATGTAAATCGTATAAAACTTTTTTTCAATGAAAAATAAAACATATTTTATCCATATAATCAGCCTGAATTATTTAAGGATATACAGGAGAATTTGGATGAAGATTATTGATATTATTCAAATTCTGGCTTGACGAGATTTTAATTCTTCATTTTATGAATGACTGCTTAAATGAGTATTTGATGTTTAAATTATAATATAAAAAATTTAATTAAGATGGATAAAAAATCCAAATACCTAGGACTGGCACTGTATTTAAACTGCACATTCGTATTACTTTTTATTTCTGTAATTTGCCTAAATGGCCAGGTAGAATTATATGAACAGGAATGGAGTATTCCAACTTATAAAGTGAATCCACCTGATAGAAATCCAATGTTTTTTAAAGGAGAAGTATATCAGGGCGCATCCAAATATATTTATCCCTATAAATTAACCGACAACCTTTCAAATGAAAGAGTAGATAAACCGTGGAAAGCACTGATACTCGAAAATGAATACATTAAACTATGTATTAATCCTGAAATCGGAGGAAAGCTCTACTATGCAACAGATAAATCAAACGGTTACAATTTCATCTATAAAAACAATGTAGTAAAACCGGCCAATATTGGTATGCTGGGGGCATGGGTTTCAGGCGGTATTGAATGGTGCGTTATACACCATCACAGGGCCTCTACCTTTCTCCCTGTTGATTATGAACTTGTTGAAAATGAAGATGGAAGTAAAACCGTCTGGATAGGTGAAACCGAACCTCGTCACAGGATGAGATGGACTATTGGTGTAACCGTTTTCCCCGGAAAGTCTTACTATCAAACCGAAGTCAAAATACATAATCGTACGCCCTTTACTCATTCACTCCTATATTGGGCAAATGTGGCAGTAAGTGTAAACGAAGATTATCAGATTATTTTTCCGCCAAGTGTGGATAACGTAACTTACCATGCAAAAAACAGCTTTGCCCACTGGCCTGTTTCACATGAATTTTATAACAACATAGATTATTCCGATGGAATTGATATAAGCTGGTGGAAAAATTCACTGGTACCTGTATCCTTTTTCGCAAATGATCTGAAAGAAGATTTTATGGGTGGTTATGATCATGGAAAACAAACCGGAACTGTTCACATAGGCGATCATAACATAGTGAAAGGAGCAAAATTGTGGGAGTGGGGTTCAGGACCAAATGGCCAGGCTACAGAGGCCAAATTAACAAAAACAGATGGCCCTTATGCTGAAATTATGGTTGGCGCTTTTTCCGACAATCAGCCGGATTATAGCTGGATAAAGCCTTCTGAAGTAAAAAACTTCAAACAGTATTGGTATCCGGTTAAAGACATCCGGGGATTTAAAAATGCCAACCTGAATGGTGCTGTAAACCTTGAAAAAATGGACGGTAATAATGTCTTTCTAGGATATTATTCAACCCAAAAAATTTCTAATGCAAAAATTTTACTAAAACACAACGGCAACGTTGTTTTCGAAAAAAACCTGGAAATTTCACCTGAAAAAACTTTCACTGGAACAATTCCAATTAATGGTTCATTCGAGATCACTGACCTTTCAACTGAAATGATAAATGCCGATAACAATGAAAAATTGGTGTCCTATCAACCTGTTAAAACAAAATACAATGAGACTCTTCCGGAAATTGTAAAACGCCCTGCATCACCAGAAGAAACAAAAACCGTAGAAGAGTTGTATTTAACCGGACAGCGGGTTCAGCAGTTTTATAATCCAACATTAAATGCGATGCTTTATTATGAAGAGGCATTGAAACGCGATCCTTTTGATATCCGGACAAACATTGCAGTAGGTAAAACCGCTCTTAAAAACGGAGATTATTTAAAAGCGCGGACCTATTTCTCAAGAGCTATCAAAAGGATCACCAGGGATTATACCCGTCCCCTGGATTGTGAAGTTATGTATCTTCAAGGTATTACTCTCAAAGCTCTTGATCTTTATACAGAAGCAATGGATACCCTTTACAGAGCCACATGGGACTATGCCTGGCATTCAGCTGCCTACCTTGAGCTGGCGCGAATCTCCTGCGAACAGGGTGATTTTGTAAAAGCCCTGCAGCAGGTTAATGAGTCATTATCCACAAATCTGAAAAATAATAATGCCATCAACCTGAAAGCTTCAATTCTAAGAAAACTGGGAGATTTTGAAGGCGCTAAGTCAACGCTTGCTGTATTGCTAAAAACAGATCCGCTTGATTTCAGGGCATCTAACGAAAGTTATCTGATAGCAAAAGAGCAGGGAGATAGGGTTTCAGCTGAAAAGTGTTTGAGTTCTTTAAATAAAAGAATGCGGGATTTTGATCAGAATTATCTGGAAATTGGTGTTGAATACCTGAATGATGGTCTGTTATCAGAATCCGAGGATATGCTTCGTCGCTACAATGGTTCAAATCAATTGACAGATTATTACCTTGGATATATAAGCGACAAGATAGGGAATAAAGAAAAGGCAGCAAAACTGTTCAAATCGGGGTCAGAGCAAAATGTTAATTATTGTTTTCCATACCGACTCGAAACAATTAATATACTTAACAAAGCTATAGAATATAATCCGCATGATGCAAAGGCCTATTATTTTTTAGGAAATTTACTATTCGACAAGCAACCAGATAAAGCCATTGAATACTGGGAGAAGGCGGTAAAGTTTGATCCAGCAATGGCTATTGCCTACCGAAATCTTGGATGGGGATATTTCAGAAATAATAAAGATATATCCAAGGCTATTTCTGCTTACGAAATGGCAATTTTAAATAATAACCTTGACCCGGTTTACTATGCTGAATTAGATCCTCTTTACGAAATAGCTAATGTTTCGATCGAAAAAAGATTATCGCTTTTTGAATCGAGACATGAAGTTGTTAAAACGCACGATAATGCATCTGTTTGTGAAATTAAAGTGCTTACTCTCGGTGGAAAAGCTGATAAAGCCGTGGAGTATTTAGCTGAAAAATACTTTAGTTATCGTGAGGGCAGTTCGATTGTCAGATACATAACAGTTGATGCACGACTAATATTAGGGAAGAAATACCTGGGAGAAAATAAATACAGTGAAGCATTAAAGCAATTCCTTGAAGCGAATGTGCTTGGGGACGATTCTCAGGACGACAGCAGATCGGGGGATGAAAGGACACCACAGGTTGAATATTTCATTGGTCTTGCATATGATGCTCTCGGCGAAAAGGGAATGGCAAAATCCTATTTTGAAAGCTCTGCAAATAAAAAGATGGTTGAATCAAATTATGTTTCATTCTACCAGGGGCTAAGCTGTCTTAAGCTCAATAACGAAGAAAAGGCATATGAAATCTTCAGTAAGTTAATTAAGGATGGACAGAAACAGCTCGCAATTGGTGACGAATTTAATTACTTTGCCAAATTTGGAGAAAGTGAAAGCAAAAATTCGATATCGTCACAAGCTTACCTGTTAATTGGACTTGGCTATAAAGGTCTTGGTAAATTTAAGAAGGCTAAAGAGAATCTGGACAAAGCTATTGAGTTTTCTAATAGTAACTTATGGGCTCAAGTTGAACATTAGTTTAAAGACTCGAAATATGAATGATAGAATCATAACTGTTCATGCATGTTTGCAGAAATCAATTTATTTGAAAATACTTAGTACATGACAAAAATTAATAAATAGCTGATTGTTAATAACATACACACTTTTGTCAATAAAAATACGTCTAAAAAGTTGGATAAAACCTTGATATTCAATTAGTTGATATTGTGTTTCCAATACAATTACCGAACATGAATATCAATGCTGAAAAAAATCATGAAGCGATTTTTACCAGTTATTCAGTGTGCTTATGTGCAAATGCTTTTGTCATTAACTCCTCACCCTCCAGCTATTTCAGCTCTTTTTTGCTGTTCCAGTATACCAGCTGTTTTGGCCGCCAGAGGTAAGCAAAGGGATATACCAGAAAATGCATCAGACGGGTATAGGGAATCATACCGATCATCACATAAGCCGAGATAATGTGTATCTTAACCATAGCTGGAAGGGTTATAAC
>Ga0209431_10001667_pt1 | contig 18298 bp, 22 predicted proteins | sample RifCSP13_3_FD_184021 | JGI IMG/M metagenome (GOLD analysis project Ga0209431, IMG submission 184021) | Soil microbial communities from Rifle, Colorado - Rifle CSP2_sed 13_3 (SPAdes) (version 2) | ecosystem: Environmental > Terrestrial > Deep subsurface > Rock core/Sediment | place: Rifle...
TGCATGCTGGCCTGCGCGGCACGCTGTTCAGCTACAGTCGATCGCGGAGCCATTCTTGAATCAAGCCGATCGCCTGGTGCGCGTCGAGCGTGTGCTTTGGAATGACACGCGAACTTATGAGTACATGCCGGCCTTCGCCGCTGCGCTCGATGCGCTCGTGTCGCCTCAGAACGGCGTAACTGTGATGAGTCTGCGCGTGAAATGGGGAGAGATACTTGACACCTTTACCAGTTCGGCTTAGATTCCAACGCCTGCGCCTCGTGCTGTGCGTCGTCGTTATCGTCGTCGCCATCGTCATGGGTTGCGATGGCACGCTAACACCTACGCTTTCATCGCCGATTACGCCGACGTTTCCCGCTTCACCGCCGACCATCGCGCCGACATTGACACCCTGGTTTCCGACATTGCTTCCTTCGCCGACACCATGAGTTCGACTATGCCTGCTCGCGGGACATTGCTGGGGAGGTTCGAGGCGTGGACAACACCTGATGGTGTCATACGTCTAATCCCCATCGCGCCGGTTATCTCTGCGCTCGCCATCAGCCTGGTATGGCCGTGTGATTATCGGCCCGCAAAAATCTCGCATCCTTACGGCGAGGAGCGCGCGACGTTCACACATGAGGGGATTGACATCCTCGCGCCGATGGGGTCTATCGTCCGCGCGCCTGTGATCGGTGAGATATTTCAGGCGGGGGAATGGGGATTCTACGGGAAGCGTGTAGCGATACGCTTCCTGGTCAATGACAAGCAACACGAAGTCTACCTGGCCCATCTCTCGCGCATCGATGCGCGGATGGGCCAGATTGTTGCAGCGAGTGAGCAGGTCGGATTAAGCGGCAACAGCGGCAACTCGACTGGGCCTCATTTGCATTTGACGCTGCGCGATCCATCGAACCCGCTGGTGCTGCGCGGAATCAAAGCGTCGTTCAATGGCTGCATCGATCCGCAGCCGTATCTTGTCATGCCATGAAATTTCCTGCCAACACAAAGAAAACAGGAAAACGCAAGCCGACACCTTCTGCCTGGAAGAAAGGGCAGAGTGGCAATCCGCACGGTGCTCCGAAGCGCGGCGAGTCCTGGCGCGAGATATGGGATAAGATCGGCAACCTGACGCCGAGGGAAGCCGCCGAGCACAGCAAAGTCATCGCGGCACAGATCGCCAGCATCGGCGATAAGGTGACGCTGAAAGAAGCGGTTGCGCTTCGCGTCTATACGTCGCTTCTATTCGAGCCATCGTCCGGCTTGCTCAACGCGGTCATGGAGCGCACGGACGGTAAAGTCATGCAGCCGATTGGGGTATCCTGGCTGGATCGGGCACGCTCAATCGGCCTGAGCGCAGAGGAAGCACAATCACTCTATGCAGACCTTGTTACCGCAGCTAGAGAGCGACTTGCTCGAATCCATGCTAACGGCAGCCTGGGAGCAGGCACTATCAGAGAAGATAGCGAATCAGCCACTTGACATCAAGGCCGACCTACGCATGCCGCACATGCACCAGCAGCTCTTTATCGATTCGCCCGCGAAACGCATTATCATCCGCGCTGGTCGGCGTGGTGGTAAAACGGTTGGCGCGGCTACCCTGGCGGTGAAACGGTTTGCCGCCGGTCGCCGCGTGCTATATGCCGCTCCTACCAGCGAACAGATTGATGCTTTCTGGTTCGAGATCAAGCGGGCGCTGCAGCGCGACCTGGAGCGCGAAGTGTTGTACAAGAACGAGACGGATCACGTAATCGAGGTCCCTGGCACAAAGCAGCGCATCCGCGCCAAGACCGCATGGAATGCCGAGACGATGCGCGGTGATTATGCCGATGTGTTGATCCTCGATGAATTTCAATTGATGAATGAGGATGCCTGGGAACATATCGGAGCGCCGATGCTGCTCGATAATGATGGCGATGCTGTATTCATCTACACGCCACCTTCGGTGCGCAGTCTAGGCATCAGCAAGGCGCGTGACTATCGTCATGCAGCGAAGATGTTCAAGCGTGCACAGGCTGATACGTCTGGACGTTGGTCCACATTCCACTTTACTAGTCACGATAACCCATTCATCAGCACGGATGCGTTGCGTGAAATTTGGCGCGACATGACATCGTTGGCGGTACGTCAGGAGATTAACGCGGAAGATGTTGAGGATACGCCAGGTGCCTTGTGGACACGTGCCGGAATTGAGGCAACGCGCGTGAGTAAACCGGCCGATTTGCACTATATCGCTGTAGGTCTTGATCCGAGTACGACATCACACGCTACTAGTGATGAGGCGGGCATTGTCATCGCGGGCGTTGGCATGTGTGACTGCAAAGGAACGCCCGAGCCACACGCATTCATCCTTGAAGATTCATCATTGCTTGGTTCTCCGTCACAATGGGCGATGGCTGCTGTCTCTGCATTCAATCTCTACCATGCCAATGAATTGTTAGCCGAATCCAACCAAGGTGGTGAAATGATTGCGCTGACAGTTGGCACAATCAAGGATTCGCCTAACGTAGTTTTGATTCATGCAACACAAGGTAAACGCGCGCGGGCTGAACCAGTCGTCGCGCTCTATGAGCAAGGCCGCGTACATCATGTCGGCATCCTGCCTGGGCTTGAAGATGAGATGTGCTCATGGATAGCAACAAGTAGCGAATCGCCTAACCGAATAGATGCTTTGGTATATGCTTTATTTCGGTTTGCCGCGCAAACACCGGCGCCGGCATCGGGTACGAACACTGAAGCGCGCCAGATTCACGCACACAGGCCGCGCAGTGGATGGCAACGTACATGAAAATTCTTAGTATCAGAGGTAAGCTGAGAAGTAAAATTCAATGGGATTTGGATCGGCATAGCCCCATCATTATGCTTGACGATTTGGAACTTCTGAAGGTTATTTGAGATCAACTTGATCTCGAATACCCAGAAGGTGAAGATATTGATTATGGAACGGCAAGAATTACTATCGAAATGTCATCTGAGAGCTAAATCATGACGACAAAACGTAAGCCTCAAACCGTCACCCGCGCCTATCTCACTCGCACCGTCAAATCTCTGCGCCGCGAGATGGATGCCATGCGCACCGATGCAGAGAAGCGCGTCAAGGCCGCGTATTGGTCAGGCACCCAAGACGCCGAGGATGAACCGCCAGCGACGGCAGGCAGTCTCACTTACCAGCGCCGAGGCTATCGAAGTCGAATCACGATCCGAGATGAGACGGCGACGAGCCAGGAAGCTGCGATTGAGCGCAGCTATCGGCAGTGGGCAACAAATCCCTTTGGCTTTTCTATACCCAACATACGAACTGATTTTGTGTGGGGAGATGGGCCAATCATTACGGCTGACAACGAAGAAGTGCAATCTATCCTCGATGCGCACTGGAATGATGATACGAATAATTGGGATGATAAGGGCGCGCAGCGTGTATGCGATTTGGGTTTGTATGGCGAATCAATTCCTGAGGCATTCGTGCGTTGGAATGGCGTTATCGGTGATGGATTGGTCAAGCTCGGCGCAATCGACCCGGCTGAGGTTGACCAGATTGTGACGGACGCCGATAACCGCGAGGAGATTGTAGCGGTTCGATTGAAGGCGGTGACGAATGAACCACAGCAGCGTGGGCGCTTGCTCAAGGTCATCTGTGTCGATCCTGAGACGGGTCGCTTGCATGGCGTGAAAACGCGGGCACTTCCGGCTAGTCGTGGTTACGAATCTGGTGATGTGGTTAAACGCTTGGGCCTGCGCTGGCGTGTAATTGAGGCCAATCAGCAAACAGACAAATTCAGTTCAGGATGGGAGAATGTGCGCGCGACCGAAACCTGTTACGGGCGCGCCTGGCGCGTGAGTGAAGCGCACGGTGGAATTATGTACCAGGATCACGTCGGCGCTGAAATCGAAGGCATGCCATACGACGGTCAATGCTTCGTTGTGCAGGTGAATAAAACGAGCATCGGCATGAGAGGTCGGCCTGATAGCCTTGCGCTGATTGATTGGCAGGATCGGCTAGACCAATTCTTCTTTGATGTAATGGAGTACGTGGCGCTCTTGCGTGACAAAGTTTGGGATTTGCTTGTCAAAGGAGGAGATGATAAAGAGATTGATAAACAAATTCAAACCTTTATTGCCGCACAGCAAAAAAGCGGAGGTGTTTTTGGTCACAACGAAAGCCTCACATTAACGGCCATCAATCCCGATCTTAAAGCCGCTGATATTCAATCCATCTTTGATACGCTGCTCTCTCTTCTATCTGCTGGCGCGCGTCTTCCGGTCTACATGCTCGGTAGCGGGGGCGATGCAAACCTGGCAACAGCGACCGCACAAGGCAGCCCGACTTATCGAGGTCTTAAGACACGTCAAGGCATTGTGCGCCGGATGCTGATTCGCATCTTGCAATATCAGGTCGATTGTGCGGTCGAGGCGAAGCGCATCCCGGAATATGTCACAGTGATGGACGAGAACGGAGAACCAAAGATAGACAAACTCGGCTTGCCGCTCAAAGTCCTAGCGCGCGATGCTTTCGATGTGCAGATGCCGGAGATTTCTCCGCGCGACACGGCGGCCGCAGCCGTGACGTTCTCGAATGTAGCAACGGCAATCACAGCGCTGTACTCAATGAAGCTTCTCCCGCTTCAGACGGCAGTCGAACTCGAAGCGCGTATCAGCGAGCTGCTCGGCGTTGAGTTCGATGTCGATAAAGTCATTGCGGCATTGCAGGCCGCGCCAGACACGTCGAGTCTGGCGGATGCGCTGGACAAAGTCGGAAGCATGGGCGCGCCAGGCGGCAACGGACAGGAACCCGGCGCCGATCTGCCCGCTCTGCTGGCCGCGATGAATCAGGGCGCACGGCAAGAGCCGAAGGGAAATGGGCAGATCGTCGAAATGCGGGTTACGCATATCGATGAAGGACGCGCGACTGAGGATAACTCCATGCTATCTATGCAGCAGTTCTATGCCTTGATGCGCGAGCTTGATTCGATTCGGCTTGCACAAACAAGCCGATCGATTGAATCTCAATCAACACAGCCGACGCCGACTGTCAATATGTCAATCAATCCCGCAGAGATGACACTCGCCAAGACCCTTAACTTGCCTGCGCCGGTCGTGAACGTCGAGGTACCCGTTGGCGACCTGGCAAGCGCGCTGGAGCGCGTCATCGAATCAGGCAACCAATCGAGCAATGCTCAACTAACTAAGATGGTTGAGCTTTTGACTCGAATCAAAGAGGCAGCGCAGCCGGGCGATGTTCAACCCGTCATCAATATCACTATGCCGGAGCAGCCACCGCCGGTTGTGCTCAACACGATCAATGTGCCTCAGCAACAGCCGCCAACCGTCACAGTAGAAGTACCGGAGCAGAAGCCCGTCACGAAGCGAGTTACCCGTGATCGGCAGGGTTTGATTACGGAAATCAAAGAAGAGCCGGAGAAGTAGGAGACTACTATGTCAAAAGGCGACACGTTTGAGAATGATCTACTCAAACTTATCTTCCAAGCCGTTGCGATTGCGGACATCGCAGAAAATGATACAACCGCGCCGCTCACAAATCTCTATGTGAGTCTGCATACCGCCGATCCCGGCGAGGCGGGTGTCCAAACCACGAGCGAAGCGACATACACGGGCTACGCGCGCGTCGCGGTGGCGCGTACATCAGGCGGGTGGGCCGTGAGCACCAACACCGCCGACAATGTGGCGGCGATCACATTCGGCGCGTGTACAGCGGGCAGCAACACGATCACACACTTTGCAGTCGGCACAGCCTCAAGCGGTGCGGGCAAGATTTTGTACAGCGGTGCGTTGACTGCATCGCTGGCCGTCAGCGCAGGCATCACACCGCAATTCGCAATCGGTGCGCTCGATTGCACGGAAGATTAGCAACACCGCACTTTAACAATTGAGAGTTGGCGATGCCCGCACCTGCCTTTCGCTCAGCCGGCGCTCTCGCACATAACACCGTCGGTGTTACACCCGGCGCACCGTCCGGCTTGGCGACAAATGATGTCGAGTTCCTGGTATGTGAATCTGCCGATCAGGCTATCTCGCTCGTCACTGCTAATGGCTTCGTGGAGGTCGCCGGTTCCCCCGTCTCCGTGCCAAATGCTACGCTTGCCATTGCCACGCGCGGCGCATGCTTCTGGCGTAGGTGGAATGGTACGGACGGCGCGCCCGTCACCAACGATCCCGGTAACCACATACTGGCCCGGCGTTTCGCTTTCTCTGGCTGCATCACCACCGGCAATCCGTGGGATTTCATACAAGTCAGCAGCGAGGGGACTGAGGACACAACCGGCTCGGCTGCAGGCAACTCCACGGCCGGGGCCGATCGCCTCGTCGCCATCTTCGTTGGCGCAGCCAAGCCCGATACAATCAGCACCGCCGAAATATCCAACTTCGTCAATGCTGACCTCACCAGCCTCGCCGAGCAAATCGACGAGGCCGGCAACTCCGGTAACGGCGGACACATCGGCTTGGCTACCGGCGAAAAGGCTGCCGCTGGCGCAGTCGGCGCGACCACCTATGACAAAGCCACCGCTGCCTACAAGTGGCACTTCGTCATTGCTCTCAAGCCGCCGGCTGGCGACATCAGCGGTACGGCGAATGGCGCGGGTAGCGCGAGTGGCGCACTCACCGGCAGCGGCGCGCTGACAGGTGCAGGCGCTGGCGCATCCACACACACCGCTGCACTCACTGGTATCGGTTCACTATCCGGCATTGCGACTGCGGTTGCAACCGCACAGGCTACCGGCGAAGCGATTGCATCTGCAGGCGGGTCAACAGACGGTGTAGCGACGGTCAGCGGCGCGCTGCTCGGCGATGGCGCGCTCATCGGATCATCGGCGGGCGTCGGCGATGCAACCGGAGCGCTCGTCGGTGATGGCGCACTCGCTGGCGCGGCAGCAGGCACGAGCACCGCATCCGCTGCACTCGATGGCGCTGGCATATTGGCGGGTTCGAGTACAGGACTTGCGACGGTCAGCGCGTCTCTGATTGCATCGGGCGCTCTGGTTGGAGCTGCCGACGGCGCAGCGACCGCGGGCAGTACACTCACCGCAGACGGTACGTTAGCCGGATCAGGTGAGGGCGTCGGCGCGGCGAATGCAACACTCGAAGCGACGGGCACACTGGCGGGCATTGCGGCAGGAACTGGATCGGCAAGTGGCACGCTCACCGAGCTCGGCGGCGGCGCAATTTCGGGAGAGGTGGCAGGTAGTGCGACAGCAATAGCGATACTCACGGGTGTTGGCGCGCTAGCAGGAACATTGGAAGGTCTAGCACTTATTGTCGGGGTGCTTACTGGAATTAGTCCGACTACTGCTCCAAGTCGCGGGAGATTGATCAATATTTTACAACAGCAACAGAGACGCGAGGACGAGGAAATCCTCGTCATGGATTGAAATGATTGATCTCGACATGTTCGTCCGTTGGGGCCAGGCAATGCAGCGCGGAGAGTACATCGGGCTGTATCCTCTGCCTTTCGCCTGGATATGGGCGGCGCTCTCTGCCTTGCCTTATCCCGTTCTGGTGTTCGGCGTATTCCTGACATCGATCGCCATCCTCGTTATCCTGTTTCGTCGGCGCGCTTTATTTTGGATGTGGTACGCGCCGTTTGTGGTGACGGTTGCTTTCGGTCAGTTGACGATGATCTGGTTGGCATTTCTGCGCCTCAACCGCTGGTGGTCTTGGCTACTGCTGACACTCAAGCCGCATTGGCTGCTATTCGCCCTGCCGGGCATCATCGCAGCGCCACGCCAGGAGCAGAGGCGATTCGCGTTCAGCGCAGTGGCGCTATATGGACTGACGCTGTTCATCCGTCCGCAATGGCTGACCGAATGGATCGGCGCATTGACAGCGGAAGGGCGGATCAATGGTGATTCATTCTCGCTGTGGGGCGTGCCACTCCTGGCGTTCGCGGCGGGCCTGGTGTTTCTGCTGTTGCGTCGTCTGCCGTGGCTGATGCTAGTAACTGCCTTCAACCCGCTTGTCAGGTCATACGATTACATGGTTTTGGCCGACAAGCCGAACCTATCTCTGATTGCCGTTTCATGGATCGCGCTGTTGCTGAATCGCTCGCTCAATGTGCTGTGGCCGTATGGACTAATTGGCCTGTGGTATGGAATTGACGAATGGCGGACGAACCGAAACACGGAAGCAAAACAGACTACATCAAGACGCTGGACGATCTCGCGCGGCAAGCTAACCGCTTAGAGGATGAAGCCGTGCGGCGCGCGGTGCGCCTGCTGCAAGATGCACTGCGTGAGATTAACCAGCGTGTGTTGACGGCTGAAGGTTGGCGACTATCGAACCTGGAGAACCTACAGCGCCAGGTCAACGACATTATGGAGAGGTTTCGGCGACAGTACACTGACGCGTTCGCAGAGATTCAAACGTCAGCATACCATCTCGGTGCGCAGTCGGTCGATGAACCTCTGCGAGTATCGGGCCTGCGCCTAGAACCGGCGCGCTTGAATCCGCTCGTGGTCGCTGTTCTTCAGGGATTCAGTGCAGATTTGATTACGGGAATTAGCGAAGACGTACGCACAACCATCAATGCGATACTTTCGCAATCCATGCTCGGGGAGATGTCACCGTTCGAGGCCCAGAAACTCATCTCTAAGATTGTTGGCGCGAAAGACAAACTGAGCGAATTGACAGGTATCTCGGCAGATGCCGAAAGAATCTTCAGAACCGAAATCGGGCGCGTGTATTCCATCAGCACACAGGCGCGCTTGATGCAGGTCGCAGAGACGGCGCCGGATGTTGAAAAGGGCTGGGTGACGAAGGGTGACCACCGTACCCGCAGCGGCCATCTCGATGCGCACGGGCAGCGCGTGAAGGTGGATGAGCCATTCGAGGTCGCAGCGGAACGCGGCGGGACAAAAGAGAAGCTCATGTACCCGCGTGATCCACGCGGTAGCGCAGAGAATACGATCAACTGCCGATGCAGGCATATCGTCTGGCGCGAAGGGTACGGCGATTTCGTACCGCGTACAACGGCGCGCGTTGAGCAAGAGATTGAGCGCCGCACATGAGCGTAAAGCCCGTCTTTCCGCGCGACATCCCGCCGCACGTAGCGCGCCTGGTTATCAGCTACGCGCGCGTGATTGTTCGGATGTCGCCGGAGCGGGCTGAGGTTGCGGTTCGCGCGATGGAATCGGTTATCGCAGAATGGCGGAAAGGGAACGGGCTCGATGGTAAACGATCTGATCGGAATCAATCGCTTGATACCAGACGGTGATCCCGCTGAGGCTGCTATCTGGCTCGGCAATGCGCGAGGATTGGTTGCAGCGAAGAAGGGCGAAATCGGGGTTTATCGCTTGATTGACTTCGATGCCGAACAAGATTCTGGCTGGAATAAACTCCCGCTCAAAGAGATAGGCATCAGGTATCGAGATCGCCTGGTGTGGGAAAAGACCGCACAGTCATTCTAAATGACGCCAAAACCAACCCAAAACTAACGTCTTGACAACCGGCGAGAAAAGTTGTAGGATAAGCACGTCAACTAAATAAGAAAGTCCCTCCGAATCGAGTAAGAGATTCTAGGGCGACCGGTCTTTCGACCAGTCGCCCTTTTTTATTTGCCTATGCCATACGCCAACGTACCCGCCGACAAAATAGCCGCGATGGATTCCTGCGTCGAGAAAGTCATGGCCGAGCAGGGCTATGAAAAAGAACGCGCCATCGCTATCTGCTATTCGTCAGTCGTCGAGGGGCTTGATCTCAAGTCGGCTATGGAGAAGCACAATATCTCCATTCTACCGTTGGCAAATGGTACAGCGCCTATCATGGAAACATTTACCGCACAGCGCATAACCCTCTCCGACATTCACCTCGAATCCCCGCTTGACAAAACCGGCCGCTCCTGGGAAGTCGTCATTATCGGACCAGAAACACAAGGCGACGTACAGACCATCGAAGGCACGCAATACATCCGCTCCAAGAACAATCGCTTGTGGTCAATCGCTGCTCTCGAATCTGCCGTGTCGATGTTCGAGGGCGCGAAAGTCTACGACGACCACCTGACCGACGCGGAATTTCAGCAGCGCGGTGGCATGCGACCGCCGGGCCGCGACTGGCTCGGATCACTTGTCGGCGTGCATTGGGATCGCGCGACGCAGAGTATGCGCGCGATATTCAAAACGGTTGACGATGCCTTTGCGCGCAAACTGGTTCGGGCGCAAGAGGGTGGCGTACTCAAGACGATTGGACTGAGCATCGATGTGCTGCGTGACTTTATACGCAAACGCATCGGCGAATCGGTCTTTGAACTCGTGAACAAGATTACCCGCGTCATCTCCGTTGACGCAGTAGGCGATCCAGCAGCCGGCGGGCGGTTCGTTCGTGCGCTGGAATCTCTATTTCAAGACGTGCCGCACGCACGGGAGGCGAACATGAACGAAATGATGCAGCAGATTGAGCAATTGCTCGCAGCAGTCGAGGCGAGTATGTTGCCGGACGAGGCGAAGGCCGGCCTCAAGGCGCAGCTCGAACAGATCAAAGCCGGTTTGGGTGCTGCACCACCCGCCGAGGCGGTGACGCCCGAAGCGGTACAGCAGGCGACTGAGGCCAGGGTCGCAGCGGCGAAGTACGCGCTACGCACGATCGAAACCGTGGTCAAGACCGCCAGCGTGAATCCTGCACCGACTGCGCCGGGATTGGCCGATGTGGATCGGAAGCTCCAAGAAGCCGATCGCAAGCTGACTGAGGCGAAAGCGACCGCCGAGCGCATTCTCGAAGCCGCGCGTGTCACTCAGTCTCAGCACGCACTCGAAGCGGCGCTGACCGAATCGGGCCTATCGAAGCCGATCCGTGAACTCATCCGTGAGCAGTTCGAGGGCCGCGCAGTCGAAACCAATATCATCAAGGCAACCATCGAGAAGCATCGCGCGGCATTCCTGGCCGATGCCGATCTGGGCCATGTGACTGGACATGGCGGCGCGCGCCCGCGGATCAAGGTCGGTGTGAACGAGGCCGATCAATTCGTCCTGGGTTTCGTGCGCCGCGTGTGGGGCCCGAACGGCCTGCGCAAGTTCGCCAAGGCGTTTGAGATGAAGTGGAAGGACGGTGCGCCGGTGATCGGCGCCGCGCAGGAAGCTACCGCCGATCCATCGTTCGGTTTGTCGGCACGCGCGGTCGAAGGCTGGAAGTCGGGCGGCGGTTCGATGGCGTCCATCCCGCTGTACTCCGGCTTGGATGAGTGGTACTGGGATTTGACTGGCGGCGGCGACCGCAACCAGGCCGACTTTTTCGGAGAAGGCCGATTCAGCGCGCGGGCGCTGGAAGCGAACCTCAACACCGGAACGCTTACCTCAATCGTCAAAAACGCAGTCAATGTCATGTTGGCTGCGGATTATGCGGTACAGGAACAGTGGTGGGGCGACATCGTGGAGGAACTCGATGTTGACACCTACGATAGCGCGACGCTCGTCCGGCTGTTCGGCGCTTCAACGCTCTCCATCGTGCCTGAGGGCGATGCCTACACCGAACTCGATTGGGAAGACGAGGAAGAGACGGCAACCCCAATCAAGCGCGGGAACTACATCGAAGTCACGCTGGAAACCTTCTTGCGCGACAAGATCAACAAGCTCAACACGCTCCCCGACCGCCTCAGCAAAGCCTGGCACAATACTGTCGCCGATCGCGTGGCGCAGGTATTCACGACCAACACCGCAGCCGGCCCCGTGCTCTCAGACAGTGGCGCGCTGTTCAACGCGACGGCAGCCACCAGCGCGGGCGGCCATGCTAACTTGCTCACGACGGCGCTGGCTTACGCGGCCCTCAACTCGGCCGTGGTCGCCATGAAGAAGCAGACCGACCAACCGCTTGGCGCAGGTCGTCGGCTCGGCATGGAAGTCATGCCAGCTTACCTACTCGTGCCGGTCGATCTGACTGAAGCAGCCGATCGCATTATCGGCGCTGACAAAATCCCTGGTTCAGCCAACAACGACCCGAACCCGTACTACAACAAGATCAAAGTTCTGGAGGTGCCAGTCTGGACGGATGCAACCGACTGGGCACTGGTCGCCAAGCCGGGCGGTGTCAGCCCAATCAAGCTCATCTGGCTGCGCGGCAAGCGGACGCCGGAACTGTTCGAGGCGTCCGACGAAAAAGCCGGCGTGCTATTCTCGAACGATGCCATCCGCTACAAAGTTCGCCAATTCGGGTTCGAGTTCTCGTCTACCTACCGCGTCGCGCCGGTGGCGGACTGGCGCTCACTGCACAAATCCAACGTGGCCGGCTAACCGGAGAAACGAGGAACAATGAAAAACTTCGTACTCAAGGGCTGGCTGGCGGCTGGCGTCAGCGTCGCGGCGGCGTTTGGCCTGGTGCTGTCCGTTATCCTGGCGATCAATATCAGCAGCGGTGCCCTGGTCGTTACGCCGCAAGGTGTGACGAATTACGACACACTGCAAGTCGGAGATGGCAGCGTGTCAGAACCAGCCTTCGGCTTTACCAGTGATACCGATGTCGGCCTGTATCGTGTCAGCGCAAATGACATAGGCGTGAGCGTTGGCGGATCGAAAGTCGGCGATTTCACCTCGTCCGGTTGGACGGGCGGCGTATCAGTCGGTAACAACGACCTCTCCGGGCGCAACATCACTGCGACCGGAACGGCGAACGTCGCGGGTGCTGCCGCTTTGGATGGCGGCCTGACGATGGACACCAGCGCCTTCAGCGTGGCGGACACTACGGGCAATACCGTGGTCTCTGGCACGCTGACTGTCACCAGCACATCGGCGCTAGTGGGTGCCGTCACGGCAAATAGCACCATCACCGCGACGGGCAGCATTACGACTCAGAGTTCGTTCTTTCAAGATGGCGTTGCGTTCACTGGGCCGCTTGTCGGCTCGACGGGAAGCGTGGTCGATGGCGGCACCATTGCGCACGGCGTTGGCACTACTCCGACGATGGCCGTATGCGGCATCGTCAACGCAGGCGTGTTGACTGAAACGGTTTACATCAGCGCGACCGATGCAACCAACATCACGCTGGGCATATTCGATGCAGCCGGCGCGGCCTGGACGGAAGCCTTAACCGTGCATTGCCTGGCGACGCGATAGGAGTTCGCATGGGTGACATGATCGCTATCTGTTTCGTTGAAGGCGAAGTCGGCGTAACCCTGGGTGACAATTTCCGATACTTCACTACAGACGTTCCGCTGACTATCGTCGGCGTGTCCTGTTCGCCCTCGGCAAACGATGCCGATCTGACCATCGACATCAATGATGACGGCTCGGCGGCGATTGCGGCGATCGTCTGCGCGACGAAGGCCACGCCGGGTACCTGGAAATCGACTCATCTCGGCGGGGCGCAGACGCCGGTATCCATCGCAGCGGGCAGTAAAATCAGCTTCGATGCCAATGACGCCGCAGCAGATACGCGCGTCGGCGTGCTCATCTTCGCCCTGGTTGGGGCTAAGAACGCTTAGGAGGCGTCATGGGTGATATGATTGCAATCTCATTCGTCGAAGGCGAGGTCGGTGTCACGCTTGGCGCGCTGTTTCGGTATTTCACGACTGACGTACCCCTGACGATCGTCGGTGTCACCGTCTCTCCATCGGTAGACGATCCGGGACTCACCATCGACATCAATGACGACGGAACCGGCGTTGTCACTGCCATTGATGCATCCGATCTAGACGTTCCCGGCACATGGAAGTCAACCCATCTAGGCGGCGCACAGACTCCAATCAGCATCGCGGCGGGTAGCGTTATCTCATTCGACGCCAATAGCGCGGCGGCCAATACTCGCGTTGGAATTATCATCTACGCATTGGTCGGGGCAAAGAATGCCTGAGTTGACGCTTGAAGTGGCGCTCGAAGGTCTAGGTGTCAAGGCGGACGAGGTACTTGCATCGGGCGTCTATGCCGATCACGTTACCGTCATCTTGATCAAAGGCAACAAATTGAGATGGCCTCCGCCTGAGTCTGCACCATCCGTTGCCGAACTGCCCGAATTGCCTCCGGACGTTAGGGCGTCAGACGAAGCGCGGCGTGTTGCAGCCGATCTCGGCGTCGATCTGAAAGAGGTCGAGCCGCACCGCGAAAGCGGGAAGATTTCACCGAAGGATGTCAGGCTCGCAGCGGGGAAGCGGAAACAAGCAAAAGGCTAATCACAACAGAGCCTATCGGGCGCGGCGGTGCGGTGTGAGACCGCGCGCCGCGCCCATTGCATTTTAGGAGGTTGCTATGATTGACATGGTTCAGGTTTCTACCGGGTCAGCCGCCGGTTCTGCTGGTGTTGCTACCGCCACCGGTTACAGCGTGCATATCTCCGGCAAAATTCTGGCCGTTCATGCCGACTATCAGGATAGCCCACCGGCTACAACCGACTTCACCCTATCTGATGAAAACGACCCGGCAGCCGAAGCCATTGTAAGCTTGGTTGACCAAGCTACCGACATCAAGATTTACCCGCGCCGCGTTACTGAAAAGAACGATGGCACTGACATCTTGTACACCACCGGCGAAGAAGTCCATGAGCCTTATATCGTCAATGGTCGGCTCAAGGCCGTCATTGCTCAGGCTAATGCGGCTGATTCTGTACTCGCTACTGTTTGGTTTGAGCATTGATGAACGTGGAGAAATGGCGGGCAAATGACACGCCGCATTTTGCAGACTGATTTCACCGACAAGCTCGACGCGATTATGCGCGGCATTGATGCGCGCCAGGTGACCGCGGCGGATAAAGTTCTGGCGCTGGATTCGGCGCTCTCGCGTTACAGCCAAGACAAGCCGCGCATCCGAACGGTGGATTTCGCCGGTGATAGCAGCGCGTATTACATTCTCTATGGTCAAGTCGTCAACGTGTCCGATACGACGCGCGATGCAGCAATAGATTTCACCAGCACTGGCACAGATCAAGCAGACAAGCAGCTTGCGGTCAAATTCACTTTGCCGCGCCGGATGCAAATACACGCAATTCGAGTGCTGCTGAAGCGCACCGGCAGCCCAGCGGGTACGTTGGCTTGCCAGATTCGCGGCGACTCGGCGAGCCTACCCGGAACCTCGGCGCTGCAAACGTCGAACAGCCTGACAGTGCTCACTGCCCTACCCCTGGGTTTCGAGGCAGGCAAGGTCGAGTTTCAATTCAGCGATCCTCGACCGCTTGCTGCCGGTACATACTACGTGGCATTGGTGCCAACTGGCTACACCTACACCAACGGCACGACAGAAATCGTGCTTGGCGTAGATCAGTCCAGCGTGACCAACACACTCTACACTTATAATGGCACGGTTTGGGCGGCGTATGGCACGGACAGCGCGGGTGTCATCGAGGTCGTCGCCAGTCTGCCGGATTGGTCGTATCGAGACAGCAACATCAAGGCCGCTGACATTCCGGCACCGACGATTTCAGAAGATGAAGTGCCGCAGTTTCTGGAGGATGAGGATTTTGAGATTGTGCTAGTCGATGACACGGAATACCTGTATCTGCCCAATCATCGACCCGCCGCGGCGGATACGATCCGTCTGTACTATCCAGGTCGCTACATGTTCGATGGCACGCCAACTGCAACTGACATCCCATTCGGGCATTTCGAGGCCGTCTGCGCACTTGGCGCGCATTACGTGTGCGTGTGGCTGGCGGCGAAGTACGCGCAGAACATCGATAGCGGCTTGTCTGCTGACCTCGCCGATCGGCGCAATCAAAGCGATGTATATGCCAGTCGCGCTACCAATTTCCTGCATGAGTATGAAGCGCTGCTCGGCATCGGCGAAGAGGCGACAGTCGCGCCTGCGATGAAGTTCGGCGATATGGATCGTGGCACGTATTCGCCGCGCGATTTCATCTATCATGACAAACGGCGGCGCTGATGGCCGATCCGCTCACGCTCGAAATCGATACCTCGCAGATTGACCGATTCGTGCAGCGTTTCCCGGTCTCGGGGCCGCGCATCGTCGAGCGCGAGTTGCGCATCGGATTGGATGACGCGCTCGGATACACGGTGGCGCAGGTGGTCGATGTCACTCCAGTCAATACGGGCATTCTGCGCGACAGTATCTATGACGATATTCTCGGTGTGAAAGCGGACATTGGCGGCGTCAGCCTGGAAGGTATCGTCTCCAGCAGCGACTACGAGCCGAAGGTGAACGCGGTCGAGTTCGGGCGCAAGCCAGGCAAAATGCCACCGGTCGAGGCGATTGCTCTATGGGTAACACGTAGAGGATTAACCGAACGCAATCCGCCCAAGAGGCGACGCGTGAAAATCACCAAGCGCGAGGCACGTCGCAAGGACATCTTGAGCATCGCTTGGGCAGTTGCAACCCACATCGCCGCGAAAGGCACAGTCGGCGCGGCTATGTTCCAGAAGGGCTTCGAGGCATCGCAAGCCTATATCGTCAAGACGATGGACACTGCGATTGACCGAATCCTGAACGCGTGGTCGAAAGAAGGATAGATGTGTTTCAGCTTGATGAGTTGGTCAAGGCCATGCAGACATTGGGCGGGATGGCCGAAGAGCATCTGCAGGGCCAGCACGACCAAAGCACGCATGGTCAGAGGGACGGCGGCGACGGTGGCGGAACTGGACTGAAGCTCACCAAGACTCGACTTAACGCCGATGAGATTGCTACGGCACACGCAAGGATTAGAGATAAGATCGGGCAGGAAGCATATCAAAATCTGAAGGTAGCAACCAATGAATGGGTTACGAGTAGCGATTCTGCCCATGCCGTTACGCTTGAGTACATTGCCAGCGAGAAATATGGCGGCGAAGTTCATGGGGCGGAAGGTGTTTTATCGAAGGAGCAAGGGGAAAAAGCACTTAAAGACACACGCATGGGCAGGACGCAGGCCGAAAAAGTGTTCGATGCGCAATATGAACACACTCAAGATGTTCTTAAAACACAATATCCAGATGGATATATCGAGGTTTACCGGGGCGTTCGTAATCGAAAGGGAACGATACCAGAATCTGGCAAAGTAACTGTTTCAATGGATGCGCTATCGAGTTGGACAACTGATCTAAATACTGCGCGCGTGTTTGCGATAGAAGGCAACAAAGGCAGGGTCATCAAAACCAGGGTGGCGATAAAGGATATATGGGCGTCTCACGACACCAACCCAAAGATGAATCAGCGCGGCGAAAGTGAAGTTGTGGTCATGGGGCGCGGCAAGAAAACAAAGGCGGAGGTTGTGCCATGAAAGACGAGCTTGAGATCAACGTCGATGAAGACAAGGAGGAAAAGGATTGGATTCGCCTATTGCCTCCCAAGACTTCATCGCCTCAAACTGTTGAAGAGGCATTGGCCGTTTTGACCAAGACGGAATCCGAATGACCGTTTCCATCGACCCGGAATACCAGACCTACGAGCAGGTTGCGGCGAACATCCGCACCGCGCTCGGCACGGGCGTCAAGGTATTTGAATCCGTGCCGTTCCTGCCGAATTCTGAGGAGTTCGACAAGCTCGCGTTGGTGACATTTGAATCGGCGAAGCTGTCTCACTTCTGGATCGTGTTTGTAGATGGTGTTGATCCAGAACAGATAGCAACCATGCACCAGCGCGAGCGTATCCCGGCGACGATTTACGGATACATGAGCCGGAGCGACAAACCAGGTGAGCCGGACGCCGACGACGCAAGCGTATCTGTGCCGTTCGCATCGGGCACGGCGACCGCAGGATCGACTACGACGCTAACGGACTCGGGCGCGGCTTTCACAATAGACGAATTCGCCAACAGTCACGAGTTATGGGTGACGTATGCCGATGGCACACTAGACCACCGGCGCATTCAGAGCAACACCGCAACAGCACTCACACTGCGCCAGGCATTCGGCACGGCTATCAGCGCAGGTGTCACCTATGAAATCTGGCTGCGCTCAACCGAATGGATCATGCGCGAGCAAGCGCGCAAGGTGCTGGATATGCTGACGACGAATCGCAGCGGCGGCGGGGCCTGGTCGGGTAATCTGCCGAACTATCGTATCGAGGCTGCCATCTTATATGAGCGTGGCATGTGGCGCGTGACTTTTGCACAGACGAAAGAGACATCGCAGGGAAAGAGTTATGCCTAGCGTTCGCCTGTACTTCCCTTACATCGAATCTGGGCAAGTCTCGGTCGGTTATTCGACCGTGGACATCGTGGATCACATTGCGGAGATTGACGGGGCTGATGCTGAAATCATAACCTATTGGCAACAGACGGCCAGCGCATTCATCATTCCCGGAACACCGTCGGCGACCGGTCTTGAACCGCCTGACGAACTTGAGATAGGAGTAGGATAACATGACAGAACAAGCAACCTGGCTACGCTGGCTGCGCATGGGCCGCGAAGATGTCGCCTGGGGCACGGCGCCAGCGAACGAACTCGAATACAACATGAACAGCG
>Ga0209431_10001668_pt1 | contig 18290 bp, 19 predicted proteins | sample RifCSP13_3_FD_184021 | JGI IMG/M metagenome (GOLD analysis project Ga0209431, IMG submission 184021) | Soil microbial communities from Rifle, Colorado - Rifle CSP2_sed 13_3 (SPAdes) (version 2) | ecosystem: Environmental > Terrestrial > Deep subsurface > Rock core/Sediment | place: Rifle...
TGGGGCGGCGCAAAAAATCAAAAGCCATCATAATGTCGGCGGTTTACCGGCAAAAATGAAGTTAAAGCTGATTGAGCCGTTAAGAGATTTGTATAAAGATGAGGTTAGGCAATTAGCCAAAAAATTGAAGTTGCCGAAAAATTTAGTCAATCGCCAGCCGTTTCCGGGTCCGGGTTTGGCGGTCAGAATCAGGGGCGCGGTAACCCGCGGTCGCCTCAGGAGACTGAGACAAGCAGATGCAATACTGCAGGAAGAGGCGGCCAAGTTTAAACTGCCTAAAAACTTATGGGTACTACAGGCGATTTATGTGCCTTTAAAAACTACCGGTGTCAAGGGTGACGGTCGAAGCTTTGAGGAAATGATTGCTATCCGGTCAGTGACTTCCGCTGACGCGATGACGGCCGATTGGACTAGATTACCCTATGATTTGCTGGCCCGGGTGTCATCCCGGATTGTTAATGAGGTGGCGGGCATTAATCGGGTAGTTTATGATATTACTACCAAGCCGCCGGCAACGATGGAGTGGGAATAAATATGGCAAGACACAAACACAGGATGATTACAGTTGTCGGTAACATCGGTTCGGGTAAAACGACAGTGACACCAGTAATTGCCAAAGCTCTAAAAGCCAAGCACGTTTTTGCTGATAATCTTTTCCAAACCATTGACCCATTCCGCGAGCTTTATTTAGAAGACACTAAGCGTTGGGGGCTGGCCAATGAACTGTGGCTGACTTTGGAGCGGGTGATTTTAGTCAAAAAATATTTGCGGGGTCAAAAAGATAAACTTTTAGTAGTTGATTCAGGCTTACTGATGAGTTGGGCTTATACTAATGGCTTACTTCTATCCGGCAACATGACTGAGGATGAATGGAATTTATACCGGCGTTTATTTGACAAGATCGCCATTACTTTATTTGCCTCGTCAGTAGTGGTAGCCTTAGATTTTCCGATTAAAACACTTCTTAAGCGGATTAAACAGCGGGGCCGCCAGTTTGAGCTAAAGTATTATAACCCGGAATACTTAAGCCGGGTTGACTCTGGTTTAACCAAACTGATTGAAAAATTAAAGCGTAAGAAAATTCCGGTGATTGCCTTGGGTGAAAACGATGTAGTCCTTAACGGTAAGGGTGAAGTGGAAATGTCAGCAGCCTTAGAACAAATTAAAAAACTGGTTAAAGACCATTAACGATTGCGGTTAAAAGCTGGCTCATTTTGGCAGAAGCACGATTAGCGGCCGCCAAAACATCCAAGTGATTGTGTTTCACAAAGGCTAAGTTAGTGACAAACGCCAGTCCTAATACTTTCATTCCTAAGTGGTTGGCCATGATCGTTTCCGGGGCCGTACTCATACCGACGACATCGCCGCCCAAGAGTCGTAAAGCTCTTTTGTCGCTTGGCGTTTCAAACTGGGGACCATGGTAGTAAACATAAACTCCTTTTTGCAGCGGTAATTTTTGGGTTTTAATGACCTTTTCGCTCAAATTAATCAGTTTGGAGTCAAAAGCCTGGGACATGTCCTGAAAGTTGGCGCCAGTAAGAGGAGTAGGTACGAGTAGGGTCAGCAAATCAGTTAAAACGACAAAATCACCGACTTTATATTTGGGGTTTAAGCCGCCGACCGCGGCAGTGGTAATTAAAGTTTCTACCCCCAGTTTTTTAAGTAACAGAATCGGTTTAGTCGCGATCGCCGCCGAGTGGCCCTCGTAAATATGGAACCGGCCGGCTAAAATCAGTACTTTTTTGCCCGCCAAATAGCCGTAAATTAACTTACCTTCATGGCCGGGGACGGTCGATTTGACTTTAAAAAGTTTTTGATAGGGCCAGGACTTGATGATTTTGACTTCGTCAATGACTTTGTTCCAGCCCGACCCCAAAATTAAGCCGATTTTTGCCTTTTTTGGGATGGAAATTGACATGGTTTGAGATAATCTTAACATATGACTGAGGCGGTAACAGGCAAACTGCCGGAAATAGGTTTCCCTAAAGAGAGAATACAGTTGCTGGAAAAGCAATACATCAATGACATCACCAAAACCGTTGTTTTAACAGGAGGGAGAGCCTACAGGAGTTTTTTAAGGCGGGGCCGGAAGCAATTGCCGGAGCGGTTTGAGGGTTTGGGCCATACTCTTGAAGGAGGGAATTTTGCCGAGTGGATGAAAAGATCAGACGGAGCGGCTAATAACTTTGTCAGAAATTTATACGACACCACTGTCAGCGGCAAGGCAATTGAATTAGCCATGGAAAACCCGGCTCAGGCCGATCACGGCATTCCCCATTTAAGGCGCGTTGAAGAATGGTTCGAGCAGGCAATTTTCAATGATAAGGAAATTAGACATTCAAAACTGCCTTTTAAATTCTGGCTGCCGGCGGCGTATTTGGCCATCAGAAACCACGACGTGATTCAGCTTCTAAACGGCAAAAAGGCTTATCATGCGGAATTGGCGGCACTATTCACTCTGGCATCATATAAACAAGTGTCTAAAGCTTTTGATGTTAGTCGCGAGCAGGCTTTTGCTTATTGCCAGTTTGCGGCAATGATGATTTTGCAACACACCTCGGTGCCGGTTACCAGCGCCACTTCAGCCAAGGCGATTTTTGAGGAATTAGGGCCAATTTTTGATAAGTTTATGCCTGAGGTAATTAAGCAGGAATTTAAATCAGAGTTTGATCTTTTAAAGAAAGACGACCGGCCGCTGACTAAAAATTTTGCTGATAATGGCGATACCCAAGCCAGCCATAAAGTATTTAAAAAATACTCTGACATTTTTTCCGTGGCTGACAAATTTGACACATTATATCCTGCAGAACTAGCCGCTTTAAGATCGCTAATGGCGTCGCCAGCCAAAGGCAGGGAATTTTATGTTCAACCGGAAACTTTGAAAGGATTTGAGCAAGTTAGCTTAGAGGAAGAACTTAATACTTACGCTAAAAGCAAAGAATTTCATGATGAAGAAGTCTTGTGGGATAGAAGCGACATCGGCCGGAAGCTCCATGAGTTCAAAAAAGAGTTTGTAAAAACAGACAATCAATATTTTATCGAGACGATGAATAACAATAAGTTGGCGGCAATTAAAAAATTGAAAAGACTGTATACCAGATTGATGGCTAAAGACACTCAGGCGATAAGCGAAATTTTCTTAGAAAGGCGGGAACATATTAAAACCAAGGTTGCCGATCGGGTGAAAAATGTTAGGCTGAAAAAAGCTCGGGAAGAAATGGAAAAATACGGGCAGGCAGTGCCGGCTCTGAGGCTGCAAAGAGAAGAATTAATGGCGGCGATTAAGCCGAAAATCCGTGATTACAGTCAGGCTGAAATTGACCGGGTGGCGGCTCTATTTGATCTTTTATTTGAGCAAGAGTTAAAGCGGCAGGGGATTTCAGCCGACGAAGCGGAAGGCATTGAAGAGGTCACCCCCTACGGCTACTATGATTCGATTGCGGTTTTGAAGGATATGCGCTGCAATACTCTGGTGTCAGGTAAACGCATAAGGTAAGATAGGGTAACCATGGACAAGATTTTTTCAATCATTAAAGCCGAAAAAAGAAGGCAAAAAGAGCAACTCCAGCTGATTCCGTCGGAAAACTATGCTTCGAGCGAGGTAATGAAAGCAGTGGGGTCAGTGATGATGAATAAGTATGCCGAGGGTTACCCCAAAAAACGCTACTACCAGGGTAATAAATATTTGGATCAGGTTGAAGACTTAGCCAGGGAGAGGATTCTAAAAGCTTTCGGTCTGTCACCAAAAAAGTGGGGCGTTAATGTCCAGCCTTACTCCGGCTCGCCGGCCAATTTAGCGGTTTATAACGCGCTTTTAAAACCCGGCGACAAAATGATGGGTATGTATCTGCCTGACGGAGGGCATCTGACTCATGGTTGGCATCTGCCGGATCGGCCGATTTCGATTACTTCAAAATTTTGGACCAGCCAGTTTTACCATGTTGATAAAAAAACTTTAGTTTTTAATTATGCCCAGATTACCCGGCAGGCAAAAAAATTTAAGCCTCAAATCATTATCTCCGGCGGCACCGCTTATCCGAGAACCATTAACCACAAAAAATTGGCAGCAATTGCCAAATCAGTCGGCGCTTATTATCTGGCTGACATTGCTCATGAAGCCGGGCTTATTGCCGCCGGGGTTCACCCGACCCCGTTTCCTGATTGCGATGTGGCGACATTCACCACCCACAAAACCTGGCGAGGGCCCAGGGGGGCAGTAATTGTCGCCCGCAAAAGTTTGATTGACAAGATTAACTTTTCCATTTTCCCTGGCCTTCAGGGCGGGCCGCATTTGCACACCATTGCCGGGATTGCGGTGGCTACCGGTGAGTTAATGACTCCGGGATACAAAACCTATGCCCGGCAGATAGTTAAAAACGCCCAGAGGTTAGCGGCAAATCTCAAGAAAAATGGCTTTAATATTGTCTCCGGCGGCACTGATAAGCACCTGGTCTTAATTGATCTAAGAAACAAAAAGCTATCCGGTTGGGTGGTGGCTTGGGCCCTGGAAGCCGCCAATATCATTGCTAACCGTAATACTGTGCCTTATGACACGGCTTCGCCTTACTATCCTTCTGGTTTAAGAATCGGCACGCCGGCAGTGACCAGCCGGGGGATGAAAGAAGCCCAAATGGACAAAATTGCCGACTGGATAACCAAGGTGGTAGAGGTAGTGAAAGATGAACGTTTGCCGGACGAGCCAAAGGCCCGAAATCGTTTTGCCAATAATTTCCGGACAAGAATCGCCAAAAATCAGGAGTTAAAACGCATCGGCCGGGAAGTGAAGCGTTTGTGCTTAAGGTATGGTATTCGTAGTTGACGGTAAGAAACTCGCCGCCGAACGGGAAGAAGCCCTTAAGGCCCTGAGCGGAGTCGAAGGGTTTAAAGCGAAATTAGTCAGCATAGTATTGGCGGACGATGCTTCCGGCCAACTTTATACCCGCTTAAAAAAAGAAGCCGCTGGTAGAATTGGAGTACATTTTGTGGTCGAAAACGTTGACAAATTCTCTGTTGACATTCTTTTACCTATTATTGAAAAATACAGCAAAGACGGTGAAACTCACGGAATTATCATCCAAAGGCCGGGTGGACTGTGGCGCCAATTAAAGGGTTTAGACAGAAGCCAATTTGAGTCAGATTGGAGTCGGTTAGTAGCGGCAATAGCCCAGCAAAAAGACGTTGACGGTTTAAGGCCGGACTCAAAGTTCACCATGGCGACAGTTAAGGCGGTGGAAGCAATTTTAGAATCGGTTAAGGCTAAAGGGAAAGTGGTGATTGTGGGCAGTGCCGGTTTAGTCGGCAGGATTTTAGTCAAAAAGCTGAAAGCTACCGGTGTGGATCTGGAGACTAAAGACTTGGCCGCAGTTACCAGCCAGGCTGATATCTTAATCTCGGCTACAGGCCAGGCGGGTTTAGTTAAGGCTGACATGGTTAAAAAAGGGGCGATAGTCATTGACGTTGGCTGGCCCAAGGCTGACGTTGACTTTGAGGCGGTTGTCAAAAAGGCGTCAGTAATCACCCCGGTACCCGGCGGCGTCGGGCCGTTAACAGTCATCTGTCTACTTGAAAATCTGGCTGAGGCTTGTTATAGTAACGCCTATCACTCACACTCGGGGTCTTCCCTTGATTAGTATTACCCGGGTGGCGGTATAAAGGGAAGGACGGCAATGAAAAAGACAACAAAGACTAAAAAAGCAGCTCCTGGTTACCAAGTGGATTTAAAAGAGTTACTTGAAGCCGGCGTTCATTTCGGCCACCAAGCTAGGCGCTGGAACCCGAAAATGGGTGATTTCATCTACACTAAAAGAGAAGGTGTTCATATTTTTGACTTAGGTCTAACCGCCAAAAAATTGGGTGAAGCGATGAACTTTGTCCGCGATTTGGTGGCTGAGGGCAAAGAGATAGTTTTAATCGGCACCAAACGTCAAGCGTCAGCGATTATTAAGGAAGAGGCAGTTAAAGTCGGCGCCCCTTATGTGGCCGTCCGTTGGCTCGGGGGCATGATTACCAACTGGGGCCAGCTTAAAAAAAGCATTGATAAATTAAACTCCATGGAAGAGAAAAAGAAAAAAGGTGAATTTAAAAAATACACCAAAAGAGAAAATGTAATGATTGATAAAGACATCGCCCGCTTAAACCACTTTTTGTCAGGCTTGAGGGGTTTAACAGAAGTGCCGGCAGCGATTTTTGTGGTTGACGTCAAAAAAGAGGAGCCGGCGGTCAAAGAGGCCATGCTCAAGGACGTTACGGTGGTGGCCGTGGTTGACACCAATTCTGATCCGAATATGGCCGACTATATAATTCCGGCTAACGATGATGCCGTTTCCAGTATAAAATTAATTGTTAGTAAAATCACCAAAGCCTATGCCGACGGTAAAGCTAAACGACATTAAAAAGTTAAGAAGCGCCACTGGCGCCGGGGTAATGGAAGCTAAAAAAGCGCTGGTTGAAGCCAGGGGCGACCAGGACCGGGCTAAAACTTTGCTTAACAAATGGGGTCTGGCTAAAGCGGCTACCAGGGAGGGCAGACAAGCTCACGAAGGCTTGGTCTATAGCTATATTCATCCGGGCGGCCGGGCCGGAGCCATGGTCAAACTGGCCTGTGAAACTGACTTTGTCGCTAGATCGGCAGAGTTTGTAAAGCTGGCTAAAGAGCTAAGTTTGCAGGTGGCCAGCATGAATCCTAAAAGTGTTAAGGAACTTTTGGCTCAGGCCTATATCCGCGACCCAAAAAAGAAAATGGGAGATTTAATCAAAGAAGTCGCCGCCAAAGTTAAAGAAAAAGTGGAACTCAAGGAGGCCGTATGGATGAGAATTTCTTAGACGAGGGCCGGAAAAAGATGATGGGCGTGATCGATTTGGTCAAAACTGATTTATTAACCATCCAAACCGGCCGGGCCAAACCGTCATTAGTCGAAGACGTCGCGGTCGAAGCCTATGAGGGCAGTACTTTAACCCTTAAAGAACTGGCGACCATTTCTGCTCCTGACCCGCATTTGATTACCATTAAACCCTACGACGCTTCAGTGACTGAGGCAATATCCAAAGCCTTAGCTTCAGCCAGTCTTAATCTAAACCCGGTGGTTGACGGCGAATTGATCCGGATCACCGTGCCGGCTTTAACCGGTGAGCGGCGGGAAGAGTTAGTTAAGTCGGTTAAGCAAAAAATAGAGTCAGGTAAAGCCATGTTAAGACAGGTCAGAACCGACCTAAAAAAAGACATTGATAATCAGCGGGATACTGCCGGCGTTTCTGAAGATGACATTTTTGCCGCCAATGAAAAATTGCAAAAATTAATTGATGAGTTTAACGTCAGTTTGGATGAATTAGAGTCAGCCAAGGAAACCGAGCTAATGACTTTGTGATGGCAATAATTATTTTTATTGCCATTCTATCCTTACTGATTTTAGTTCACGAACTCGGGCATTTTTTGATGGCCCGCAAGTTTGGCATCAAGGTGGAAGAGTTTGGTTTTGGTTATCCCCCCCGGCTAATCGGCAAGAAAATCGGGGAGACTATATATAGTCTGAATCTTCTGCCTTTCGGTGGTTTTGTTAGAATGCTGGGAGAAGACCCCACTGCGCTAAAGCTACGTGGGGCAAAGTCCCAGCGGGCATTCGTGACGCAGACTCGTGGGAAGCGAGCTTTGGTGTTGATCGCCGGGGTAGTGATGAATTTTTTATTAGGAGTGGTGTTATTTGCGGCGATATTCACTAAACTGGGAGTACCCGAGCCGGTTGATTACCTGACAGTGACAGATGTGGCGGCGGGTTCACCCGCCTACGCTGCGCAGCTGCGGGCGGGGGACAAAATTATTGGCTTTAACGACACCCGGGGATTTATTGATTTTGTTAATACCCATCGGGGTGAGACTATTACTTTATTGCTTCAAGACGGCCGGCAAGTTTCTGCCGTTCCCCGAACCGCTGATCAAACACCTGAAGGCCAGGGGGCCTTGGGTGTAGCGATTACTAATGTCGACACGGTTTTATACCCCTTGCCCGAGCGCCTGGTTAGAGGTGTTTGGTATGGCTTAAAAGAAGCCATGCTTTGGGGCAAAGACATTCTGGTGTCGATCGGCACCACTGTCTGGGGCCTGGCTCACGGGGTCAAACCTCAAGCCGTGGCCGGGCCGGTAGGGATTTATGAGATCAGTAAAGACGTCACCGCTACCGGCTGGTTAAACACGCTTCAGTTTGTGGCCATTTTGTCAGTCAACCTGTCGATTTTAAACTTACTGCCTTTGCCGGCTTTAGACGGCGGCAGATTGCTGTTTGTCGGCATTGAGGCTGTCACCCGTAAGCGCGTCAAGCCGGAGCTGGAGCAGGCCATTCACCTGGTCGGCATGGCCCTGCTGATAGGCCTGATGGTGTTAATTACTTTTTTTGACATCCGCAGGCTTATTAGTTGAGGCATAAGCTGGTGTGAAAAAGGTCCAAAATTTGTTATAATACGAACTGAAAGTGTGATTAGATAACACTTTCAGTTGGCAAATCATGAAAAACCAATTGCTTATTGAAATTCACCGAAAACCCCAGACTGTCTTTACGCTCAAAGAGGTCTCGTTGTTGATGCCTGAATTGGAGTACGCCAACATCAGGCAGAGAATGGCTTATCTGGCAAAAACAGGCGCGGTTCAAAGGCTGACTCATGGTATTTACGCCAAGGACAAATATAATCCTTTCGAGCTGGCAAACAGACTATATGCACCATCTTATATCAGTTTGGAAACGGTCTTGCGGCAAGCAGGAATTACTTTTCAACATTATGATCAGATTTTCTCCGTGTCCTATCTTAGCCGGACGGTGTCGGTAAGCGGACATACTTTTAAGTACCATCAAGTCAGTAAGACAATTTTACTTGACAAGCGGGGAGTGACAGATCAAGGAGCGGTCACGATTGCTTCGCCAGAGCGTGCTTTCCTGGATGCTGTTTACCTTTACAAAGACTACCACTTTGATAATCTTGGGGCACTTGATTGGAAGAAGGTTTTCGAGTTGGAAGCTTTCTATAAGAGTCAGGCGCTTAGTAACCGGGTGAGCGAGTATCATCACCTTTACCAGGAAGAAAATGGTAGATAACTCCAGGCACCGCGTCAAACTCCTTGAGATCCTTAAGGATATTTACGATGATCCTCAATTGCGCACGGCACTCGGTTTTAAAGGGGGAACAGCGGCCATGCTTTTTTACGATCTGCCCCGTTTATCGGTTGACTTGGATTTTGATTTATTGAAAGAAGGTAGGGAAGAATTGGTGGTTGATAAGCTCAAAAAGATTCTGGCTAATCATGGAACTTTGCGCGAAACCACCAAGAAACGTTTCACCTTGTTTTTCCTTTTAAGTTACGAGTTGGGTGAGCGAACGATTAAGGTAGAGATTTCCCGACGCGCGACGGAGAGTGGGTTTTCACCTCAAACCTATCTTGGCATTCCAATGTTAGTGATGAACCAAGAAGATATGACCGCCGGGAAGCTCTCGGCACTTATCACCAGGCGCAAACCGGCCATGCGAGACGTATTTGACACCTGGTTCTTTCTCAAAAACAAGTGGCCTGTTAACGACAGGGTTTTTCAGCAGAAATCTGGTCTGTCGTCCCTGGAAGCTGGGCTGCAAATCGCCATTGAGCACGTGGCAGGCATACGCAAAAACCAAATTCTGCAGGGTTTAGGCGAATTACTGGATGAAAGGCAAAAGAGTTGGGTACGAGGTAAGTTGGTGAAAGAAACGGTTTTCCAACTTAAGCTTTTGCAGGAAAGTCGGCGTTGAGTATATGTCAGGATTGAGCAGAAGAGAGTTTTTAAAGTTTAGTATCGCTTCCGCGCTAGGATTGGGTGCCTATTTCATTACTCGTGAGCCAGCAGCTCCGGCTAAAACAGAAGCCCCCAAACTCATTTTTCCGGAGGAACTTAAGCAACTCCTCGATGGCTGGATGGACAATCAATATCAATATAATGACTATGATTCTTTAAAACCCCTTGAAGACTACGTCAAGCGTCTTCATGAAACCTTTCCAGTCGGCGGTTGGAAAGAGGTTGAAAGCCAGCCTTCTCTTAAGATCTGGGTGGGCGATAGTAAATCTCCGGAGCTTTTGAAAGATTCAGGGGCAGTTTTTTTCAAAACCGGTGATAAATTAAGAGGTTTTATCTGGAACAATGACAGCACTTATTCACTCCAGGGAGAGGGGCAAGATCCGGTTTATGGAACCATGGCTCATTTTTCCGGAGAGGTGCAAAATAATTATGAAGGTGAATATACAGCCCAAAGACCAATACCTTCTGACGCGCCATTTCTGTTTTTCATTGATTGGAAGGGGCCAAATAAATTTTCAGGTCATATTTATTTTCGCAGCCACGATCGCCCTTTTGGCGGAGGCAAAGACAAGGATAGTTTCCCCGACAACATTAACGGGTAGGGAAACTGATGTGGAAGTAGTGCTTAGTGCTATAATTTAAAATAAAATGCCTATGAGTCCTATTAGTCCGGACATTAAACCCCAATTTAACTCTCGTGATTTTGGCAAGAGGGCCTTGCTTAGCCTGGGTTTGGTTTTTGGCGCCGCTACAGTTCTGACAGCCTGTGAAAATGCGGTGAATACTCAAGAAGCCCAATTATCACCCGCCCCGGCAGAAGTCTACCCGATGTTAAGCCAGACTGATTTATTTACCGAGAGGCCGAGTTTGGCGGATGACTTTGAGCGATGGACAAACACGGTTAAACAGCAGTTTCCAGCCTTTCAGGATAGTGAACTGCACGCTTTCGGCATTGACTTTCCCGGTCAGGATAACCTGGAACCGGCGGCTTTTTTTCAAGGCCGCAACGAGGCCACCAATAATTATGTCTTATCATATGTTAAAGGGAACGAGGTGATTGGTTTAGAATTAAGGGAAACACTCTGGGCTGACGGTAATACTTATCAAGCGTTTGGCTATCTTGAGGATATCAGCGAAACTGAATCCAAGTTTAGGCCGGTGCTGGTTTTTAGAGTTCGCGACGTTATTTTTATCAGTGAAGTGGGTGGCCAACAGCCGTTAATTGGCGCCATCGGGCAAACGAGAGATGTGTTGCTGTCTAACTCCAACATTGTTCAAGCTACAATGACCGCCGCCGCCGAAACCCCAACCGAAACTCCCACAGACCCCATGCTTGAAGCTTCCCAAAACTTACCTGAAGGGAGTGGCAGTCTTACCAAAGAAGGCGAACAGTGGATTTTTAACTCACCAGATGGCGTTGAAGCCGGCAAAAACGTGCCGGTTACTACGCTTGAACACGCCAACGAAGATGGCAGCACTGAAAACTGGATTGCTTTGGTTGATCATCCCGAATGGCCGCTTTTTGTCCAAACCGAAACAGGCGAGTTGCAAACAGCCCTTGAATATGTTGACGTCAAAAGACCACTGGTGGACGCCGAAGGCAACCCCATTCCCTTAGCTTGCAAAGATGACGGTAAGAATGTCACGGAGTATTACGCTAATTGTTTTTTTGTTGTGAGAGGAGAGCTATTTCAAGAAGGCGAAATTGTTTACATTCCGGTGGCTATACCATCTACTAATGGTAGTTATGATAGTCCGATGATACCGATTGATATTCCAGTACATCCAGATGGCGCTAACAAAGACGAATATCCTAACCGCGTTTATAATCCAATTTCAGTTGCCTTTACCGCAAACAGAAACAGTATTGTCTCTCTACTTAAAACGGGTGATGTTTTTTGGTTGCAATTTAGCTATGATGATGAGAAATTGGATTCTAAGATAGCTGACAGGAGTGCTCAAGGGAAAGAACTTTGGGCCGAATTTCTTCAAAATAAAAAAGACAATCGAGAGCAAATTAGGTATTTTTTAAAATTTGTAACAACTGGTCAATTAGACTCTTTCGTTCCAATGGAGAAACTTCAGCTTTGGGGTGGGTTTGATTTTGGTATTGGCACAAGCAACTAATGCCTGCTTTACAAAATTATCCAAAATCATCTATATTTAATTAATGTCCAAAAAATGGCTGATTGTTTGGTTGGTTAGCTTTTTCGTTCTAGCCGGTACTTTGATCTATCTGTTTATAGTCTATCGGCAGACGACTCAAAAACAGGCATTATTGATGCAGGCTCCATCAATTCAGCCGGAAGATATTAGATCAAGAGCGCTGGAGCAAGGCTTTGACTATACTAAAGACACAATCATCGGTACCATTTTGGCAAAAACTGCAGACGAGGATGGCAATCCGGCATTTAAACTTTATGTTTCCTGGCCGCCGGGCGCGCCGATTTTTGATAAAAATGTCATTATAGCGCAAAACTGTTCATCTGAACTTTCTAACTTGGTATCAGTAAACCCTAATGCGAAAGATCCAAAGTCCAGCTTTGAAATTCTGGCGAGAGGAATAAATATTTATGAACAAGCCAGTGAAGGTGATGTCATGAGAGCCTTTTGCCTTAATCAATATTGCTCGGTCATTGGCGGTGCCTGCGAGCTGTTAAAGTCATAAACTGAAACTATGAAAAGAATAATTACCACATTCATAAAAATAGCCTTGCTAGCATTGGTTTTTTTCTTGCTGGGGTCGGCACTCCCGGCAACAAAAGCCTCCGCCGAATGCAATGAAGCAGGCCTGTGTGGAGGCTGCAGAGATCCAAATTATGAATGGGACCATGACCCAAATGTTAATCCTTTTTGCCGTATCAAAGTTTGGAATTGCCAATTTGACGAAGCGTGTGCTTCCGCCGAATGGGGGCAATGTAAGAAAACCCAGTATGGGTCAGCTTTTGTCGGTGGGATGTCTTATAACCCTGGATCTCGTACTAAAGATGGTGTAACTAAATACTGTAACGATCCTGAAGGCTGGACTTACCATCATTTTGAGTGCGAATATCCCAACGGCAGCTGCAGCGGTGGGACCGATGGCGGCGGGGACGGGTGTGCCCAAGTATGCGCCGGCCCTAAACCCGCGGATGAATGCAACATAGGTATCTACGGTGATGAATGTGTCAAAGGCAATGGTGTGGCGGGATGTTGGCAGGAGGATTGTAGTGGTGATGATGGCAGTGATTCCTGTGTTCCCAGCTGCTCGGGTAATTTGTGCGGACAAAGTGATGGCTGCGGCGGGGTTTGTTCAAACAGCGCCAACGGTGACCCGCCCGCGCCAGGCAATTTAGATCCGGGCAATAACGATACTATTAACTACTCCGACAATAAGAAAACAATTTCGTGGGGTGCAGCCTCCAAGGCCGATAAATATCAAACTCAGCTTTATCCATATGGAACCAACTGCAATAATGCCAATGCCCATTGTGAAACCGACAATGACAGAGAATTAAAATTCACTCCGGTCACCGGCCACTACAGCTGGCGGGTGAGGGGGATTAATACTTCATGCGGTACTGACAATGGCGCCTGGACAAACTTGAGAAATTTTTATGTTGTCAGCCCAATTTCCGGACAGGTGAGAGAAGATCCTAATGACCAGGCGAGGCTGGTGGACGAAGTCTGTAAGTTGAGCGGAAGCGGCGACAGCGGGATTGAGCCGGGAGCCGGTTCACAAGTGGTGACTGGAGATGATGGTCAGTATGCCGACAATGTCAATGCCAGCGGCAATTATTCTGTCACCGTGCCGACAGGGCAGGGGTACCTGTCTGTTTTAAAAGTCGGCGATCTAGGTGCTTGGAACTGTACTTGTCCTTCCTCCGGCTGCAGCTATGGGGGTATAACCGCGCCGACAAGCGGTTTAAATTACTTTGTCAGTCAAGACAGAGATGCCTGGTTTCAGGTGACCGGCGGCAGTCTGCACGCCAATTTAGGCTCGGTCAGTTCCTTAATTCCCGCCACTTGCACTGGGACCTGCGATCCCTATCTAATCAGGGCGGACGCTGACGGTACGGTGGGCGTGGTCTCTTTCACCGACAGCTTGAGCTTGGGCGGTTTTGGCGGCGAGAATATTTCTCAGACCGAGAACGATTGGCAGGCACAAACTGCTTATGGCGGCACCCAAACAGGTTATGACTATTTCGCCCGCATTTTACAGGATGATCCTAATGGCATCGGCACCTGGGAAGGCGGCGTACCGGCGGTGTCCGGGGTTTACAATGCTTTGGGGGTGACCCGAACCGGCGGGGCGGATTGGAATGTTGACAGCGGCCAAACTTTTGTCTTGCTGGTAGACGGAGACTTGGTGATTGACAACAATATTAATGTCGCTGCCGGCGGCTTTTTAGCCATTATTGCTTCCGGTAACTTAACTATTGCCGATGCTGTCACTAATGTTGAAGGAGTGTTTATCGCTGACGCCGCCATTGTCACTTGCGAGTCGGCGGGAACCTGCGGCGGCGGCGGCGTAGCCGAACAACTCATCGGGGAAGGTATTTTTGTCGGCTGGCAGGGCATTGCCTTAAGGCGGGATTTTGATGGCGCGGACAATAGTATTTATCCGGCGGAAACATTTACTTACCGGCCTGACCTTCAGGTCAACGCTTACCGATACCTCCTTAACCCCAAGTACACCTGGCAGGAAGTGGCGCCGTAGAAATTTTGGTCGTGTTATAATTGAGGATATGAAAACGATAGATTTAACCAAATTATTAGCAAAATATAAACAGGGTTGGTTGGCCGTTTCGGCAGATGGCAAGCGTTTTTTGGCCAAGGGAAAGACTTTACAAGAAGTGCTGAAGACAGCTAAAGCTAAAGGTGTTTCCAATCCCAGCGTTTTCAAGGCCGCCCCAGTAGATCGTTATTTTGCTGGCAAAAATGGAATTTCCTTATTTTAAGGTAATAGATTTTCACGCCTCAATGCCTCAACAAACGGCCATTTTGGGTCAAGTCGGGTTTTTTAACCATTTTAAGGTTTGTTTTAACCACCCGCTATCAATTAGTTTGATTAGAGTATAGACTTTGTTGACAGTCGCCGCGAAGTTGATAACATTGTAGTTTTTGTCGCTTTAGGAACACACAGCCAGCTGTACCGGTAGCTTGATTCATATCGGATATGCATTGCTTCACGGCAACCGTTGATGTTATACCGGACTTAGTTTATGGTAATTTGGCGGTTAAGCTACTGGCGCTGGGAGTTGATTTACCTTACCTTAAGGTGGGGAATAGATTTTGAAGCCAAGAAAAACCATTTTCTAAAGCGTCTGGGGAAAGCGCTGGGGTCAGTAGGCTTACTGTTATAATGTTTGAGATGAACTACACGATTTTACCGGATAAGGATTTGTCGCCGGCGCAAATTTATGTGACCATGCAAACTTATGATCGCTTTGCCCAAAAATTTGCCCAAAACAAGGAGTGGAACAAGAATACAATCAAAGAAATAGAAAAGTATAATTTAAAGCCGTTCATAAAATATGCCAAAAAAAACGGCCGGGTCCTGATCGTCAGCTGTCAAACCGGAAGAGATTACGTTTTGTTAACCCAAAAAGGCTTTCATTGTTTGGGAGTGGGCTTTTCTTATGGTTTGTTAACAGAAGCAGTCAAGAGAGTTCCCGATGGGATATTTGTCCGTCTGGACTTAAACCGGTTGCCTTTTATGCCGGATAGTTTTGAAGCGGTTTATGCCGACGCCTTAATGCATAACCCCAAAAAAGGCATGCGGGAACTTTTAAAAGACTTTCACATATTTTTAAAAGACAAAGGGGTTTTGTATTTATCGGTGCGCCTGGGGGAAGCAGATGTAATCATGATGAACGACTTGGGCGGCAAGCGATATATTACTTTGTACCGCCAGGATGAGGTTTTAGCCTTGGTTAAGTCAGCCGGTTTTAAACTTTTATGGTCAGCAGTCAGTCCTCACACCGACCCGAAATTACCCGGTTGGTTTAGCCTGATGGCCAAAAAACAATGAAGATTTATTTTTCGGCTGCCTCTCAAGTCAAGCCGGAGAAAAAAGTAATTTACCGGCGCATCGTAGATTGGTTAAATAATCAAGGACATGAAGTCTTTGAAAAAATTTTAAGCCAGCACCTACCGGTAACAGATAAAATTTCCAGCAAAGAAGCTAAAGATTGGTTTAAAGAATGGTCAACTTATATTAGCGAATCTGACATCGCCGTCTTTGAGGGATCTTACCCGGCCACGATTCACCTTGGTTTGGAAATCGGCTTAACTTTAGCCAAGGGCAAGCCGACGGTGATTTTGTTTGCCCCAAAGCTTGATCCGGCTTTAATTACCAAACATCACTCTAGCCAGCTGATTAAATCCGAGTATGACACTGACAATCTGGAAGCAGTACTCTCCTGGTGTTTGGAGGAAGCCAAAAGCCTGATGAGCCGAAGATTTACTTTTTTTATTCCCCAGGAAATTGACGCTTTTTTGGAAAAGATTGTGAAGGAGGACAAGGTTTCCCGAGCTGAATGGTTAAGAGCGCTAATCGAGAAAGAAAGGCAAAACAGGGGTTAATAAGCCGTAGTCAGGGTTCGGTGATGGGAGTTTTTGGCAGGCTTTTCTTTGGCCAAAAACCAGAGCGTGTTGTCAATTAAAGCCGGCGCCAGATTTAATTTTTGGGCCAAGAGTTCGCCGGCCCAGACGGTCGAGGCCCGGATTGACACTTCTTCTTGACTGCCGGACGCAATTAACTGCTTTCGGTCAACTTTTTGAGCCAATCCCTGTTGGTAGACTAATACCTGCTGGTCCCGGAGCCATTGGGGCAGGCGGTAGTCGGCAAAAATGGTTAATTGATCCAGGCCGGATAGCGGCGGCCGGCCCGGCAATAAGGACAAATCATAAGTAAAAATCTGCGCCCGTTTATGAAACATTTTGTCCTTAAAATAAGGGAAATGTTTAATTATTATTTTTGTTAACATTGGGGCGTCGCCTTTAGCTTTAATAATCAGGTTATCGATTTTGCCGCCGAAATTTTTAGCTAAGATACCACCGGCCTGGCGTAAAAATTGATGACGTTTTTTTAAAAGCGGGATGTCCGTATTGTTTAGGCCGCGAAAAATCTCTCTGGTCTGAGCCAGGGTTAATTGTTCTAGCCAATCGGCATCCAGGAGAGACAGGTTAAGTCTTAGTGCCCGGTCAAAACTGGCGACTAAGGCCTTCCAGCCAGAGTAAACAATGCCTTTAGGGTCTTTAATTTGCCATTGCGGCTTGCCTTTGGCTGACCAGAAACAGAAATTTATCGAGTCCAACAGAAAAATTTTTTGAGGCGAAACCTTTATTTGTCCAAACTGGTCGGAGGCTAAAAGTTTTTTTTGTTTGATCGCCAGTTTTAGCGTCTTAGCCAGGTTTTCTAAATGATCCAAATTAATAGTAACCAGTTGGGTGCCTTTGACCACTGCGGCGGTGCTGGCTCTAACTCCGAAAGGGTCAGGGATGGTTTTAAGACGTAAGTCAATTAACCGGCCAATCTCATCCATCGGCATATTTTAACATGAGGGGAATGCCGGGGCTGTGATATAGTTTATTTATGCGATACTCCAAATTATTTCCTCAAGCCCAAAGACAGGTTGCCGCCGAGAGCGTTAATCACCGCTTATTAGTTCAAGCCGGTTTTATTGACCAGTTAATGGCCGGCAGCTGGACGTTGTTGCCTTTAGGCTTTAAGGTAGTCACCAAAATTAACCAGATTATCAGAGAAGAAATGAATGCCATTGGCGGCCAGGAGATGTTGATGCCTCTAATGCATCCAAAGGAGCTATGGAATGAAACCGGCCGTTGGGACAAAGCCAAAGAGGTGATGTACCAGCTAAAAGATACCCGGGATAAAGAGTTTGCCCTGTCGTTTACCCACGAGGAAGTGGTCATGGATTTAATCAGGAAACACATCAAAAGCTATGCTGATCTGCCTTTATATGTTTATCATTTCTCGACTAAATTCAGGAACGAACCCAGGGCCAGATCCGGTATTTTAAGAGGCAGGGAGTTTATGATGAAAGACCTTTACTCGGCCCATACGAGCGAAAAAGATTTAATGGATTATTACGAAATTACTAAAAAGGCCTATGTTAAGATTTTTAAGCGCTTAGGTTTTACTAACTGTAAGGTGGTGGAAGCCTCCGGGGGCGTATTTACTGATAAACACACCCATGAATTCCAGGTTTTAGCCGATACCGGCGAGGACACAATTTTTTACTGCAATTCCCGTGACTTTGCCCAAAACCACGAGATTTTTGAGGGGAAAGCGGGGGTTACCTGTCCGGATTGTAAGAAAGGGAAAATTTTGGAAAGCCGGGCGATTGAAGTCGGCAATATTTTTCCTCTTGGAAAGTGGTATGCCGAGAAAATGAAGGTTTCCTTTACTGATAAAGATGGCTCTAAAAAGCCGGTCTGGTTTGGCAGTTACGGCATTGGTCCTTCTAGAATTTTGGG
>Ga0209431_10001669_pt1 | contig 18287 bp, 15 predicted proteins | sample RifCSP13_3_FD_184021 | JGI IMG/M metagenome (GOLD analysis project Ga0209431, IMG submission 184021) | Soil microbial communities from Rifle, Colorado - Rifle CSP2_sed 13_3 (SPAdes) (version 2) | ecosystem: Environmental > Terrestrial > Deep subsurface > Rock core/Sediment | place: Rifle...
CGCGACGAAGACCGACCGCCTCGACGAGCTGCGGAAGACGTCCGCGCGGACCGTGCAGGACCTCGAGCGTCTCGGGAGGCAACTGGGCCAGCTCAAGGAGGAGAGGGACGGTCGGAAGCGACAGGTCATCGAGGCGACGCCGCAGCAGGTCGCCGCCAAGATGAAGCAGCTCTCCACCGCGAAGGCGGATCTCCAGGAGGAGTTCCACGCCCTCGGCGCGAAGCTCGAGACGATCGATGCGCAGCTGAGGATGTTCCGCGACCGCCTCGCCGAGATCGAGGCGCGCCTCGGGGACAACAGGCGCGCGCAGGACGGCACCGCCGCCAACCTGGAGCAGTTCTCGTCCCACCTCGCCGACTTGGAGAAGGAGATCCGCGCGCTCGAGAAGATGACCGCGAACGCGGACCGGGAGGTCCGGGAGTTCCAGACGGGCCGGGACGAGGCGTACCGGGAAAAGACGAACCTCGAGGCGGCGATCGACAAGGTCGCGCAGAAGGTCGAAGGGAAGGAGGCGATGTTCCTCGCGATTCAGCAGACGCTTGCGGAACTGAAGGCGAAGCTCAGGCAAGCCGAGGAGGAACTCACGGCGGTGCAAGTCGAAGTCAGGGGCGATCTTCCGAGCCTGGAAACGCTCAAGCGCACGATCGCGGAGGCCGAGGCCCAGGTGAACGCCCTCGGGAACGTGAACCTGCGCGCCCTTGAGGACTACGACGAGCAGCAGAAGCGCCACGACGACCTGAGTGCGGAGTTCCGGCAGCTCGAGACCCAGCGGGCGGACCTGCTGAGGCTCGTCGAGGAGCTCAACGGGAAGAAGAAGGAAGGGCTGCTCAAGGTGTTCGCGGCGATCAACGAGAACTTCAAGCGCGTGTACGCGGAGCTGAGCGAGGGGGGCGAGGCCGAGCTCGTCCTCGAGAACGAGCAGGACCCGCTCTTAGGCGGCCTGATCATGAGGGCCAAGCCGCCCCACAAGAAGGTCCTCCGCCTCGAGGCCCTCTCCGGCGGCGAGAAGTCCCTCGTCTCGATGGCGTTCCTCTTCTCGATCCAACAGTACGACCCTTCCCCGTTCTACCTGCTCGATGAGGTCGACCAGAACCTCGACGCGGTGAACGCGGAGAAGGTCGCGCGGATGATCCGCAGGAACTCCCACGCCGCCCAGTTCGTCCAGATCAGCCTGAGGAAGGTCACGCTGAAGCAGGCGGACCACATCGCCGGCGTCACGATGCGGTCGGACGGCATCAGCGAGCTCGTGATGAAGGTGAACCTCGCGGACATCCACGAAGAGAAGCCCACGGAGGAGGTGCCCGCGTGACCCAGTTCGAGGACGTGTTCAACCATCTGGTGTTCCACAAGGCCCTCCTGAACGACCACGAGGGCGGCGAACGGATCACGCGGTATCTGCGGATGGTCCAGGAGATCGAGCAGGGCCACTACCTCGCCGTGCGCGACCCCATGGAGAAGGCGATCGCGGCGGCGTTCGAGCTCGTGCTCGAGGCACAGTTCAATCCCTGGGAGATCGACCTGGCGGCGTTCACAAGGATGTACCTGGAGAAGGTCCGCGACGACGGGGTCGTGAACTTCGTCACCGCGGGGAAGCTCGTCGCGATGGCGTGGTCGATCCTGAAGCTGCAGAGCGACGAACTCATGACGAAGGCGGAACCGCCCAAGCCCGCGGAGGAGTCCTACTTCGCGGACTGGGATCTCGGGCTCGACGCGTATGACGCGCCCGAGGGGTTCGACTACACGCAGGCCGTCCTCCGCGGCCGCGTCCCCCTCGACGAGGCGATCCGACGCGAGGGGAAGCGCGCGGTTACGCTCGTGGAACTCATGCAGGCGTTCGACGAGGCGCGGGTGGAGGCGGAGCAGCAGCTCCAGCTCGCCGCGCTCCGCGAAAAGAACCGGGCCAAGGTCGCGGAGGGCTTCGAGCGGAAGGTCCACGGGGAGGACTTGAACGAGGACCTCGCCCTGACCTGGTCCCGGATCCTCCAGCACAACGGGGGCCCGATCCCGTTCGAGGCTCTGGCGAACTCGGATCCGTGGGATCGCGTCACCGTATTCGTGGCCGTCCTGTTCCTCGCGAAGATGGAGAAGGTTGCGCTCACGCAGAAGGACTTCCCCTTCGGGGAGATCTACGTCCAGCGGGCGTCGCAGGACGAGACGATTGAGACCGTGGCGACATCCGAGGCCAAGCGGGCGGAGGTGGCGGCATGAGCGAGAGGGGGGTCGTGGAGGCGGCGCTGTTCAGCGCCGGCAGGGCCCTAGCGGTCGAGGAGATCGCGCAGACGACGGGGCTGTCCCCCGACGCCGTACGGTCCGATCTGGCGGCGCTGGCGGGGACGTACGAGGAGCGCGAGAGCGCGATTGAGGTCGTGCGCATCGGGGAGAAGTGGACGATGCAGATCCGCGCCTCGTACGGGGAGAAGGCGCACGCCTTCGTTCCCCCCGAGCTCCCGAAGGACCTCCTCAAGACCTCCGCGCTCATCGCGTATCATCAGCCGCTCAAACAGAGCGACCTCGTTCGGATGGTCGGATCCAAGGCGTACGAGCACGTCAAAGCCCTTGCAGACCACGGATTGATCACCGTCCGATCCTTGGGTCAGACCCTGGAACTCCGGACGAGTCCCTCGTTCCCGGAATTCTTCGGTCTCCCGGCGAACGACCGAGAGGAGCTGAAGCGCCTTCTCGAGGCGCGGACGGGCGCTCCGCCGCCCCGTCCCCCGTCGGCCTCGACCCAGTTAGCCCCCGGAACCGCGCCTGCAGCCCCCGAGCCGAACAGAACGTGAGGCCTTGCAAATTGCGAGAGCACGTTTAAATATCATCGGCCAAGTACATCTTATCCGACGCCCCTCCGCCCCGGAGTGGGCCCAGCCAGAGGAAGCCATGCGGAGCACACCCCATGGGTGGTAGCGGATTCCTTCGCGACATCGCTCTTCGCAAGCAGCTCGAGGAGAAGGTCAAAGAGGCCGCCAAGACGCGCCAGTTCGCGGAAGAGACGATCAGCACCGCGAGGGCGATGATTGACAGCGCCCGGAAGATCGACGGAAACGTCATCGAGGCGGACAAGGCGCTTGCCGAGGCCACCGCCGCGATCGCGAATAAAGACTACAAGACCGCCCTAGAGCGCGCGCAGGAGGCGGCCGAACGCGGGAAGCGCGCGCTCGGGGGGCGCGCGCGCGCCGTCCTCGAAAGCACGCGTTCCCACGTGACGCTCGCGAAGGTCGCGGGTGTGGAGTCCGGCGACGCCCTCGCGACCCTGGATCGGGCGGACGCTTCCCTCGCGAAAGAGACGTACGAGGAGGCAATCGACCTCGCGAACAACGCCTGGAAGAAGATCGAGAAGGGGCTCCACGAGCACCTCTCGTCCTCCTTCTCGACTGCGCAATCCCTCATCCTGACGGCGAAGACGATGGGGAGGGACACGGCGGCCGTGGAAGACCTCCTGTCCCGCGCCCGATCGGCGGTGGAATCGAACGACTTCGAGATGGCGCTCGCGTTCACGAACGAGTGCCTCGACACGGTCGGTGAGGACCTGAAAGGGGAGATCGACCGGGCGACCCAGGACGTCATGACCGCGATGCAGACGGCCCGGGAGATGGGCGGGGACGTCGCGAACATGCAGCGTCTCCTCGACCGCGCCCAGGCCGACGTCGCCCGCCGCGACTACGAGAAGGCCTTCAATTCCCTGAAGCAGGCGCGCTCGGACGCGGAGAAGTCCCTCGGGAAGACTCTGGAGTCCCGCAGCGCCGAATTCGTGAAGCTCCTTCTGGAGGCGGAGGCGATCGGCGCGGACGTCGCGCCGGCGCGCGGGGTCCACAAGCAGTTCGAGAAGGCGATCAAGGATGGAGACATCCCGAAGGCGACGAGCCTCGCGCGGGAAGGGTACGACGCGATCCAGAAGGCGCAGTTCAACCGGGTCTTGGCCTCAATCAGCGAATCGCGCGACAAGTTCGTCACCGCGAAGAACATCGGCGCGGACATCTCGCCGGCCCTCGAGTGGCTCAACAAGGCGCGCGGGGCCCTCCAGCGCGGGCAGTTCCAGGAGGCGCTCGCGTCCTCGAAGAAGGCGGACGAGTCGGTCGAGCAGATCGTCCGCGAGTTTCAGAGCGTGGAGGGCGAGATCCGCAGCCTGCAGCGCGCGTTCGCGGACGCAGAGATCCTCGGTGTGGACACGAGCCCCGCGCGCCGTCTCCTGGACCGGGCGCGCGTCGCCCTCGGGCAGAGGGACTTCCGGGGGGCCGTGGACCAGCTTCGGAGGAGCCATGACGAGCTCGAACGCGCGCAGTCGGACCGGGTGATGGAGGTCATCGAGAAGGCGGAGTTCCTCCTGACCGCCGGGGAGAAGATGGGCGCGACCCTCCAGGATGCGAGCCGGGCGCTCGAGGAGGCGATCACCGCCGGGAAGGGGAAGAACTTCTCGAAAGCGATGGAGATGGCGACCCGGAGCCGGGAGCTGACGGAGCGCTCGATCCAACGCGCTCTCAACGATTCCATCCAGGGCCTCCACAGCACCCTCCAGTTCCTCGGGGAGGACGCCTCCTCGGTCCGAACCTTCCTCGAGCGGGCGGAGTCCGCGCTCAGCGCGCGGGACTTCGAGTCCGCCTACGGGTACGTCGAGGAGGCGATGCGTCTGTCGGAGGGGCGGACGAAGGACCGGGGGCTCCAGTTCCACGAGCTCCTGCGCAGCACGATCCAGATTGGCATCCAGCTCGGCGTCGACGTAACGACCCTGGAGGGCGGGCTCAAGCAGGCGAACGCGGACGTGGACCGCGGCCGGTACTCCGACGTCATGGGGCTGAAGGAGAAGCTGATGCGGGAGATCGGCCTGACGTCGGAGAACGTGTTCAACCTCGTCAAGTCGAAGGTCGTCGAGGCGAAGAACCTCCAGGTCGACATCACGGAGATGCGGGAGCTTCTCAAGCGTTCGAAGATGGCGCTCGGCATCGAGGACTACCCCGAGGCGCTCCGCGTCCTCTCGGAGTGCAACGAGAAGGCGAATGTGACGGTCGGCCTCCACAAGGAGGTGTTCAACGCGATCTCGAGCGCCGCCGCGCTCGTCGCGGAGGCGAAGAAGAAGGACGTGAACGTGACGAAGGTGCTAGAGATGCTCCTCGAGGCGAAGCGCGCCCACGAGAGGTTCGATCACCAGCGGGCCCTGGAGCTCGCGCAGAAGGCGAAGGCCGAGACGCAGACGCTGATGATCCTCTACTCGAGCGCCCAGAAGATCATCGCAGCGCGCGAAATGCTCGAGCTCGTTGCCCGGGCCGGGGTGGACGCCCCCCACATCAAGGACATCCTCGAGACCGCGAAAGACGCGATGAAGAACAAGGACTACGAGAAAGCCCTTGCGGCCTCCGAGCGGGGCGAACGGGAGGTCCGGGAGCTCATGAAGGAGCGCGTCTCGAGCATCCTCAGCGCGGCGGAGGCCCTCGTCGGTTCCGTCGAGGGTGCGAACTTCCTCGCTCAAGAAGAGAAGCTGATCAGGGCGCGCGAGTCGCTCAATCGCGGAGACCTGCCGCTCGCGATTCAGATGGCGCTGGAGGCCCGCGACGAGGTCGAGTCGATCAAGAAGAGGGGCGACCTCGCGAGCGTTGCGGTGAGCCGGGCGCGGGACCTGTCTTCCGAGCTCGAGGCGATGAACGTGATTTCCACGGAGGGCTCCGCCCTCCTCGAGAAGGCGATCGCCGCGAACCGAGAAAGCCGATTCGACGATGCCATCCCCTCCGCCGAGAGCGCCGTTGCGCAGATGGAGAAGGACCGAGAGGATCAGGTCGGCTCGATGATCTCCCGATTCGAGAGTTCCATCCAGCGGTCGAAGAAGGAAGGGATCGACACGCGGTCCGCGGAAAAGCTGGTGTCCCGGGCCCGAGAGTTCCTGAAGGAGCACAAGTATCGCCAGGCGCTCGCCCTCGCGATGCAGGCGGAGGGAGAGGCGGAGAAGGTCGGGCTCCAGCAGGACATAGCCGCCAAGGCGATCGGGACCGCGGAGAAGAAGCTCGGCGGTTTCGAGATTAGGATTCCCGACCTCGACGAGATGCTCGCGGAGGCGAAGCGGTCGCTCGAGAACGGCGACTACGTGCGCGCCCTCGACGTCGCGATCAAGACGGGCGAGGAGTTCAACCACCGCCGGGAGGCGTTCGAAGACGCGGTGGAGATCGAGAAGCGAGTTGCCAAGATCCGGGAGGTCGCCGAGAACACGGGCGTCGACACATTCGAAATCGACGCCCTCATCGTGCGCGCCCAAGAGTCGATCCAAGCGGGCCAGCCGGGCCCCGCGCGCGACTCATACCAGCGGGCGATGGACCAGGCCCTCGCCTCGGTGAAGGAGAGGCTCGGGGCGGCCACCGAGGAGGCGCGGAGCCTCGCAGATACGGGGCGGCACCTCGGCGCGGACATGGACACACCCTACCGGAAGCTCAGCGAGGCGAAAGCGCTCCTCGATGCCGAGGACTTCGAAGGAGGAGCGTCGCTCCTGAGCGAGGCGACGAAGGGAGCGAAGGAGGTGCTCACGCGGATCGTAGAGGATGCGCTCGCGAGCGCGCAGTCGAACCTCGAGCACTCGAGGCGGCTCGGCGCGGACACGAGCAAGGCCGAGGAGCTCATCGCGAAGGCCCGAGAGGAGCTCGAGGGCGGCGCGTTCGAGCACGCGGTCACGTACGCCCGGGAAAGTCAGCAGGCGGTGCAAGTCCGCCTGGAGACAGAGAAGAGGTTCGCGGAGCGCTCCTTCCAGGCGGAGTCGACGATTCGGCGCGCGAAGAAATTCGGGATCGACGTCCTCGAAGCCGAGCGCCAGCTCGCGGAGGCGATCCGCACGAAGAAGACGGACTTCGAGGCCTCCATGGCCCTCGCGGAGAAGGCCTATGGGACGGCGGAGCAGGCGATCGAATCGTTCGCTCCGAGCCTGACCGCCAGGCTCGAGGTCCGGTCGCCCGTCGCGGGCGAGTGGGCGGAGGCCTCGCTGACGGTCGCGAACGACGCGAGGGCGCTCGCGAAGGACGTCAAGGTGAAGATCCTCGGCGACGCGGAGGTCGAGGGGCTCAGGGACATCGCCGCGATCAAAGCGAAAGGCTCCGAGGTGCTGCCGCTCCGCGTGAAGATGATCGCCAGCGGTTCGATCCCCCTCGCGATCCAACTCAAGAGCCAGCGGATCCTCGACGGGAAGGAGTACGCGACGGAGGTCATCGCGACGGTCGAGGCGGCCGAGTTCGCGCCTGCGCCTCCGGAGCCGCAGCAGCTCCAGGCCGCGAAGGAGTCCCGATGTCCGATGTGCAAGGGGCTGATCAAGGTCGGCTTCACGATCAAGCGGTGCCCGCACTGCGGCGGGGACATGCACGACCCGTGCTTCGCGCGCGCGACCCAGTGCCCGTCGTGCGGGAAACCCCTCGGAGACGCGACGAAGAAAAAGAAGATCGCGTTCAAGGTCGGGTGACGGCCGCCAGGCGCCCCGCCGCGGCTTCCGCGGAGGCCACGAGGGTCCCTCGCTCCATCAGAGCAACGATCCGACGAACGTCCGGGGCGAGTGCGCGATCGCCGTCGAGTTTCTTCACGATCCGACGGAGCGTGGTTGCCGCCGCGCGCGGGCCGACGCCAGGTCGCAGAGGTCGGGCGAACTCGAGCCCCTGCGCCGCGACGAGGTATTCAATGGCGACGACGTGACCCGCATTCTCCAGCGCCTGCCCGCACTTGAGCGCCGCGGTCTGCCCCATGCTGACCCAGTCCTCCTGTCCCGCGCTCGTGGGAATGGAATCCGCGCTCGCGGGGTGCGCGAAGATCTTCGCCTCGGAGGCGAGGGCGGCCGCGGTGTACTGGGCGACCATCATGCCGCTGTTCGGCCCGCTCCGCTCCGTCAGGAAGGGAGGCAGGCCGCTCAGATGCGCGTCGACGAGCCGCGCGATCCTGCGCTCCGCGAACCCGGCGACCACGCAGAAGGCGAGGGCGAGGAAGTCCAAGGCCATCGCGAGGCTCTGGCCGTGGAACGTCCCCCCGCTGACCACCTGCCCGTCCGGGAAGACGAGGGGGTTGTCCGTCGCGGCGTTGATCTCAATCTCCGTGACGCGCGCCGCGTAGTCGAGCGCCTCCCCGCACGCCCCAAGCACCTGAGGGATGCATCGGAGCGTGTACGCGTCTTGGACCTTGTGCGGCCCCTTGTGCGAGGGGACGATCTCGCTGTCCCGGAGGAGCCGGGTCATGTTCGCGGCGACGGTGACGGAGCCGGGCATCGGTTTCGCGGAGGCGAGCCGCGCGTCGTACGGGGCTACGCTCGCCTTCAACGCCTCGAAGGAGATGCTCGCGGCGACCTGGGCGTCCTTTAGGAGGAATCGTCCGTCCCGGACCGCGAAGCACGCGAGCGCCCCCATGACGGACGTTCCGTTGATCAGCGCGAGGCCCTCCTTCGACTCGAGTTCGAGGGGCGGAAGTCCGGCCCGACGGAGGGCCGCGACCCCCGAGAGGACCCGGCCGCCCACCTCCGCCTCGCCCTCCCCGATGAGGACGAGGGCGATGTGCGCGAGGGGCGCGAGGTCTCCGCTGGCTCCCAGAGAGCCCTTCGCGGGGACGACCGGATGGACGCCGCGGTTCAGGAGGTCGAGGAGCCGCTGTACGACCTCCACGCGGACCCCCGAGAGCCCTCGCGCGAGGGCGTTCGCGCGCAGGAGCAGCGCGGCCCGGACCTGTTCCCTCGCAAGAGGCCTTCCCACGCCGACGGCGTGGCTGCGCACGAGGTTCCGTTGGAGCTCGCGGACCTCCTCCTCGGGAATCGAGACGCTCTCCAGCTGTCCGAACCCGGTCTTGATCCCGTACGCGAGGTCCCCTTTCTGCATGAGCCGCTCCACCGCCTTGCGTGATCGCTGCACGGCCCGCCTGGCGGCGGCCCCCAGGACCGCGGTCTCCCCTCCGCGTGCGACCGCGACGACATGGTCGATCGTGAGCGAGTGTCCGTCGACGGGAATCATCGGCCCGCGATGGCGGGGACCGGAGAAAAGGGCTTCGCCCCGGAATCTTTAACCCGTCGGGACATCTTGGCGGCGCAATGCAGGTCCTGTTCCTCGGGACGTCCGGGAGCTGGCCGACCCCAAAGCGGAACGTGAGCGCGGTCGCGGTGAAGCGCGGCCCCGAAATCGTCCTGTTCGACTGCGGCGAGGGCACGCAGCGCCAGTTCATGCAGTCCGCGTTCTCATACATGCAGGTCTCGCGCGTCTTCATCTCCCACTTCCACGGGGATCACTTCCTCGGCCTCCCCGGCCTCGTGCAATCGATGACGATGAACGACCGGAAGGCTCCCCTCGAGATGTACGGACCGCGCGGCATGAAGGATCTCGTGCGTCAGCTCCTCACCCTCGGCTACTTCACCCCGGGGTTCGAGGTTCCCGTCCAGGAGCTCTCCGGCGGCGATGTGGTGGACTTCGGGGAGTACGTCGTCCGCGCGCTCGACGCGGCTCACAAGGTCCCCGCGTTGTCCTACGCGCTCGAGGAGAAGGAGAGGCCGGGGCGCTTCGACCGCGAGAGGGCTCTTTCCTTGGGCATCCCCGAGGGCCCTCTGTGGGGACGGCTCCAGGACGGGCACGCCGTCACCGTCACCGACCGCACGTACACGCCCGACATGGTCCTCGGCACGCCGCGGCGCGGCCGCAAGATCGTGTACACGGGCGACACGCTGCCCACCACCGCCCTCGCGGAGTTTGCGCACGGGGCGGACGTCCTCATCCACGACGCGACCGCGGAATCGAGCCTCGAAGAAAAGGCGAACCGGTACGGGCACAGCACGGCGCGCCAGGCCGCGCACGTCGCCAAGGACGCGGACGCTGGGACGCTCGTGTTGACCCACATCAGCCCCCGGTACGAGGACACGGAGCCGATCCTGTCCGACGGCAAGGCGGTGTTCGAGAACACGATCCTCGCCGAGGACTTCCTGAAGATCGACGTCGCGTACCCCGACTAGATCAGCTTGAGCAGATCGGACTTGGTGACGATGCCGGAGATTTCCCCTCGATGGGTCGTCAGGACGGCCGCATAGTGGTTGAGCAACGAGGCGGCCAGCGCAACCGGGGCTTTCTCGTCGATCGCGGGGAAGGAGGGCTCCATCACGTCCAAGACGCGCAATTGCGCGAGGTCACGCGCGGTCCGTCCTTCCATGAGGAGCGTCGCGATCGTCCGCTCGCCGATGCTCCCAACCGGCCTCCCCGCATCGATCACGGGAAGCTGCGAGTAGCGGTGGCGGCGCATCTCCGCGACCGCGCCCTCGAGGGGTGCGGACGGCGGGAGGGACACAACCTTGCGGGTGCGGACGTCCGCGACCGAAGCAACGCGCTGCTTCCGCTTCCGCTCGCCCTCCAAGCTGTCGAGGATCCTTCGTACCGCCTCGTACGAGGGATTCACCTGCTTCCGCTCGATCTTCGCGATCGTGCTCTGGCTCACTCCCGCCAGGGAAGCGAGGCGCGTCTGCGACAGCCCGAGCGCGCGCCGCAAACGGGCGACCTCCTCGATGTCCGGTAGGACCGCCATCGGGCGCGGGATGCCTCGGCGGGCTATATTCCTATCGGAATATTTGGTTCACGAGGATATTAGTATCTGGCTAGGGCTTTCCGGGCCCGTCGAGGCGCCCGGACGTGTCCCCCGCGACGGAAGCGTAATAAAGGGAACACCGTCTTTGCGGCCCAATCTCCGAGGGAATCCCGTGCCCCGAAGCATCGTCGTAGAGGCCCACGACCACACGCCCATCGAGCGTCAGCAGACGGAGATCGTGGAGCGCAAGGGGATCGGCCACCCGGACTCGATCGCGGACGGGCTCGCGGAGTCCGTGTCCCGCGCGCTCTGCAAGGTATACATCGAGCGCTTCGGGCGGATCCTGCATCACAACACGGACGAGGTCCAGGTCGTCGGCGGTCAAAGCGCCCCGAAGTTCGGCGGCGGTGTGGTGTTGGAGCCCGCATACATCCTCCTCGTCGGCCGGGCGGTGACCCAGGTCAACGGCGACCGTCTCCCGTACCGGACGACCGCGGTCCAGGCGGCGCACGACTATCTCGCGAAGACGTGCACGAACCTCAACGTGGACGCGGACACGGTCATCGACTGCAAGATCGGCCAGGGGAGCGTCGACCTCCGCGGCTTGTACAACACGCAGAAGCAGCTCGCGAACGACACCTCCTTCGGCGTGTCGGCCGCCCCGTACAGCGAGACGGAGCTGCTCGCCCTGAGGACCGAGGAACTGATCAACGGCCCCATGAAGAAGGACCTTCGCGAGGTCGGTCAGGACGTCAAGGTCATGGCGGTACGCCGGGCGGACGAAGTACGTCTCACAATCGCCGCGGCCATCGTGGACCGCTACGTGCCGGACAAGGACCACTACGTGAACGTGATCGAGGAGCTCAAGGAGCGCGTGCTCGACAACTCTGCGAAGCTCACGAACCGGAACGTGGCGGTGGACGTGAACACGGGGGACAACTACTACGAGGGCATCCTGTACCTGACGGTCACGGGCGTCTCGTTCGAGAACGGGGACGACGGCTCCGTCGGGAGGGGGAACCGGGTGAACGGCTTGATCACTCCGTACAGGCCGATGAGCCTCGAGGCGGCGGCGGGCAAGAACCCCGTCACGCACGTCGGCAAGCTGTACAACCTCCTCTCGTTCGACATCGCGCAAAAGGTCGCGGACGAGTGCGAGGGGGACGTCGAGGAGGTGTGGGTCCGCATCGTCTCCCAGATCGGGAAGCCGATCGATCAGCCGCAGATGGCGGTCGCGCAACTCTCGCTCGCGAAGGGCGTGAAGCTGCCTGCGGTCAAGAGCACCGTCACTGGGATCATCGACGACGGCTTGGAGAACATCCAGAAGATCACGGATCGGACCGTGGCGGGGAAGGTTCGCGTCTTCTGACGGGGAATATCTATTTGTAGAATCCACCCCTTGCTCGCCGCACGCGATGAATGAGGACGTCGCCTTCCTCCAGGATCAGGTGGACCGGCACCACGCTTGGTTCTCGGAGTCCCTCCCGCTGATCGCGTCGGAGAACCTGATCAGCCCCCTCGCGCGGGAGATGCTGCTCGTCGACTTCCAAGACCGATACGCGGAGGGGCTCCCCGGCGAGAGGTACTACCAAGGAAACGAGTTCGTGGACCGTGTCGAGATCCGGGTGACGGACCTCGCGAAGCGCCTCTTCCGCTGCGCCCATGCGGACGTGCGTCCGATCTCCGGGACGAATGCGAACCTGGCGGTGCTGTTCGCCCTGGCCGAGCCCGGGGACACGATCTCGAGCGTCGCGCTGAGCGACGGGGCCCACATCTCCACCGCCAAGTTCGGGTCCGTCGGGGTCCGCGGGTGCAAGACCGTGACGTATCCGTTCAACCGGCGTGACATGAACCTCGACGTCGACGGCACGATCAAGCTCTTGCGGGAGGCGAAGCCGAAGATCGCGTTGTTCGGGCAGTCCGTGTTCCTCTTCCCCACCCCCCTCAAGGAGCTCGCGGAAGCGCTGCAGGAGGTCGGGTGTCCCGTATGGTACGACGCCGCCCACGTCCTCGGACTCATCGCGGGGGGCGCGTTTCAGGATCCGTTCCGGGAAGGGGCGGACGTGATCACCGGGAGCACGCACAAGACCCTCCCCGGGCCGCAGCACGGGATCCTCCTCGCCGAGCCCCGCGACGACAAGATGACGAAACGGCTCCTCCGGGGGGTCTTCCCGGGCGTCGTCAGCAACCATCACCTGCACGCGATGGCCGCGCTCGGCGTCACGTTGGCGGAGCACCTCGAGTTCGGGCGCGCGTACGCGGACCAGGTCGTGCGGAACGCGCGTGCGCTCGGGCAGGGGCTGTACGAGCGTGGCGTCCGCGTGGTATGCGAGCACCTCGGATTCACGCGCTCCCATGCGCTGGCGGTGGACGTCACGGAGCACGGCGGGGGCGCCGAAGTTGCGCTGCGCCTCGAGCGTGCGAAGATCATCGCGAACAAGAACCTCATGCCCGACGACACGTCGCCCGTGCGCCCCTCAGGAATTCGCCTCGGGAGCCAAGAGCTCACGCGGCTCGGGATGCGGGAATCGCACATGGCGGAGGTCGCGGACCTCGTCGCACGCGTCGTCGTGGGGAAGGAGGATTCCGAGGTTGTCGCGCGGGACGTCGCTTCGCTCCGAAGCGGATTCCAGACGATCCAGTACTGCTTCCGCGCGGGGGCCTCCGCGCACGGGCGCTATCGGATGGCGGATCCCGTGTCGTGACCGCGAAAAGACGGGTAAGAATCGCACCTGGATAATCGAATGTTAGGGGTTTTATATCGGGGTGGGCTGTTTCCGTCTTCGAGAATACCTTCTCGGGACCTCTGCATGGAAACGAACCGGGCGAAGGTCAAGGTCTGCCTGGCGGGAGAGCCCATGGTGGGAAAGACGTCCCTGATCCGGCGATACGTGCTCGACGAGTACGACGACCGGTACATCGCGACGCTCGGCGCGAAGGTCACGAAGAAGGAGCTCGACCAGCGTGACGGGGGCGGCCCCGTCACGATGATCCTGTGGGACATCTGGGGGAACAAGAACGTCCGCGAGCTGCTCAAGGACGCCTACTACCACGGCGCGCACGGCATCATCGCGGTCTGCGACGTGACGCGACCGGAGACGCTCGATGAGCTTGACGGGTGGACACATGCGATCCGCAGCGTCGCCGGGGACATCCCCGTCTGCCTGCTCGCGAACAAGGTGGACCTCGTCGACGAGCGACTCCTGAAGGACACGGACGTCAAGGCGTTCGCCACCGCGCGCACGTGGCCGTTCTACTTGACGAGCGCGAAGACCGGGGAGCACGTCGAGGAGGCGTTCGGCGCGATGGTCGAAACGATCCTACGACGGAGCGCTCCGTAACGACTTCTTCCCATAGAAAAGGTTAAAGTCCGGCCCTACCCTCGCCACGCGGATGGAGGCCAACGTCCCCGTCGAAGCCCTCCACGACTTGGAGGGGAAGCGGGAGTTCGCGAACGCGGAGGCCGAGAAGCACCGCCGACGTCGTGACGAGTTGAATCTCCTCACCCGGGAGTGGGTCGAGAAGCGCGACGCCCTCAACGCGCAGGTCCGTGCGCTCGTCGAGCAGGCCACGCAGCACCGCCAAGAGCGCGACGAACTGAACACGCAGGTCCAGGCTACGAAGACGGAGCGGGACAAGTACAACCGCCGCGTGAACGAGCTGCTCGCGCGGACGAACGACATCAAGCGAAACCGCGTGCCCAAGGGTGGGGTCCCCGTCGGACGCCTCAAGCGGGAGCTTCACGAACTCGAGTTCCGGCATCAGACGCGGGTCATGAAACCCTCGGAGGAGCGGGGCCTTATCGAGGAGATGGGCCGCCTCCAGCAGGAGGTGCGGAAGCGGGAGAAGGAGCTCGAGCAGGACGATGAGGTGAAGAAGGCGATCGAGCAGGTCCGCGAGGCGAAGGAGGTCGCGGAGGCGTCGCACAAGAGCGTGGGAGAGCTCGCGGAGGCGGCGCAGAAGGAGCACGACCAGATGGTCTCGCTGTTTGAACAGGGGGACGCGCTTCGCAGGGATGCTGACGCCGCCCAAGAGGAGTTCATCAAGACGAAGATGCTCGCGGACGAGGAGCATCGCAAGCACATCGAGTTCATCCGCGAGGTGCACGACTATGACAAGATCGTTCATGGCATCCGGCTTCGGGGGCGCGCCGGCGATTTCGTGGAGGAGATCGACACGAGGCGCCAGGCGGAATTGATCTTCGAGCGATTCCGGAAGGGCGAGAAACTTAGCACGGACGATCTCCTCACGCTGCAGAAGTCCGGGTACATGTGACGCCCGCGGGCCCCGGAGGCGTGGGTTTTAGAGTTCGAGGCCGTGTGCGAAGAGCGCGCGGGAGACGATGAGCGCCTGTTCCGGGCGGTGCGCCGCTCTTCGGGAGCGTCCATCAACCTTTGCGTCGCCTTTTTTACTTGCTCGTCCATGGTCGGCGGCATGGCCGCGAGCCGCCTAGCGCTCACGACGGAGGAACGCATCCTCCTCTACCTGTCCGACTTCAAGGGGATGGAGGACCGTTTCGAGCTCCCCGTCGCCCTCACGCAGAAGAGCGTCGCCTTCGCCGCGGGAATTCATCGTAAGCACGTGTCTCGATACCTCGACGAACTCGTCAGGGAGGGCGCGGTCGCGGAACGGAAGGCCCACATCGGAGGCATGAAGCAGCGCATGCTCGCCTACCACCTGAGCTCGCCGGGCTGGGAGCGTTCCAAGGCGATTCGCGACCACCTGAGCGTGATCCGCGTACCGATCGTGGTGGACGGCCACACGAAGGAGATGACCCTCGACGAGATCGACCGTGCGACCTCGGTGCGCCTCTCGTTCTCGGACATCGTCCGAGAGGCGATGGACCGCGTCGTGCTCGACCTCCGGGAGCTGGAGCGGATCGACGACCGGCGCAAACGCGAGATGGACGAGCGTCTCTCGAAGATCGAGGCGTACACGAAGGCGATGCTGACCGCCTGGCAGGACGGAAAGGTGACTGCTACGGAGCAGCTCCTTCTCGAGCAGCTGCGACAGCACCTTGAGATCTCGGAGCTCGACCACCGTCGCATCGAATCCGACACGCTGGAGCGCGTGCTCGGCACGATGGAGGACGAACGGAAGACGTATCGGGATTTGGTCCGTCACGCCCTCACCCGGGCCCCGATCGCGAAGCATCGCGTCGTCCTCGAGGAGGTTCGCAAGCTCCTGCATCTGACGAAGACCGAGGCGGAGCGCGTCGAGCGCGAGGTCGACGAGGAGTCCTCGACGCCGGGCTAGCGAGCCGCGAACAAGCGGTACTTCTGCATCGGGTCTGCGACCTCCATCTCGATCCGCTTCGCCACGAGCTTCTCGGGATGGTGGACCATCGTCACGCGCTTCGCGAGGTCGTCGAACGACTTGAACGGCCCCTTCTTGCGCTCCTCGAGGATCGCCCACATCGTCTTCTTCCCGAGGCCGGGGAGCAGTTCCAGCATGTGAAAGCGCGTCGTGATCGCCTGGGCCTCGTTGAAGTACCGGACGAACCGTTCTTCCTTCTCCCGGACGATTTCCGCGATCAGGAGGGGGAGCTCGTTCTGGGCCGCGGTCGTGAGTTCCTCGAACCCCACGCGCCGCTTGACATGCAGGATCTGCGATCGCTGGCCCGGGTCCTTTCCGACGTACGTGCGGTCGCCCGCGAGGAGGGTGACGCCCTCCTTCGGGACGAGCTCGAACAGCTTGAACTCGTCCTCGCCGAGCGCATACGCGAGGGCCTCGCGCTGGAAGCGGGCGCGGTCGGGATGCCCCTGCGGGAGGTGGTCGAGAATCCGCGCGTAGTCCTCCACGGAGGTCCCCTCACAGGTAATTCGCTACGATCTGGACGACTTGGTCCGCCGCTTCCTTGCTCAGGGAGAACCGTTCCTTCGCGAACACCGCGCGGACGTCGTCCGCGTGCGTGGGCAGGACGTCCGCGAGCTTGTACGCGTTCCCCAGCGTCATCATCTCGACGCCCATCAGCTCCTGGACGAGCTTCGTCACACGGTCGACCGGAAGCCTCGCGAAGGTTTGGGCGTGGGTGAGTGAGTACTTCTGCTCGTTGTTCAGTGCGCCGCGGTCGCGCTCCTCGCGCTCGAGGAGGGCCCTGATCTCCGCGAGGGACAAGTACTGCTCCTCTTCCTCGTCCATGGACTCCCCCTACGCGCTCCTCAGGTGTTCGGGCAGCACGATCGCCTTCTTGATCTTCCCGCCGAACCGCACGTCGATGACGTACGCCCGTCCGCGCCGCTCGACGACGGTGCCCGTCAACCCGTGGAACCGGTGGTGCGGCCATCCCTTCTGGAGGCTCGAATTGATGACGATCGTGGCGTGGTCCCCGACGGAGAACGTCTGAAGCGCGCGTGTGATCGGCGAGAGCCCGCGCTGACGGACCCGGCGTCGGAACTTCTGCCGGGACTTCTCCATGATGCCCTTCGAGGCCTTGACCATCTCTACACCCCGTCGTGGATCCGGACGACGTCCAGTTCGAGCACCTCGCAGCCGACCCCGAGGATCCCCGCGAGGCTCGGCACGGTCCGCCCGCCGTCGCCGTGGAGGACCTCCTTGACGTACGTCCCCGCTTCGGCGGTGACGAGGAGTTCCGCCTCCCCGCCCTCCGCCCGGACGACGCGGACGCCCTTCACGACGCGCTCACGGACAAGGTCCGCCCTGCGATGGGATACCCTGACCGGGGTCCGCTGCGCGATGCGCGCTCCCGCCAAACCCCCGACCCCTTCATTAACCTTTGCGGGGTCCACGGGAGCGTCGAATCGCACGAGGACGCGGTACGTCTTGTCCGCGCGGTCCTCCTTCACCGCCAGGACCTCCTCTCGCGTGGACATCCGGAGGCCCTCGACCTCCGCCAGGCCGGACTCGTTCACTGCGGCGGCGACCACCGCCAGGTCCACGGTCCGCGTCCGGGGTCGCGAGACCTCGAGGACGAACGGGCGACCGTTCCCGAGCATCCGGGCGTCGACGTCCTCGCGACCCATGCCGTGCATCGCGTGGCCGGTGCCGCCGACCTGCGCCATGAGGGGCGTCGCGACGATCTCCTCGACGCTCGTCTCGTACATCTTCCCCTTTCCGCCGCATCGCTCGCACCCCTTCCCCCGGCAGCGCTTGCACGGCCATCGGGTCTGCGGGATGCCGCGAGAGAGCTTCCGGTACCGTGCGTAGACGAACAGGGGGGCCACGTCGAGCTCGACGACATCATACTGCGTGTCGACGTGGACGGCGATGTCCGGGCGCTTGAGGTCCGCGTCCCGGCCGGTTTTGGCGCCAAGGAGCTTCCCCACCTCACGGTTGATCTCTGACTTGATGGGCTCGCCCTGCGAGAGCCCGAGCTCGTCCCACAGGACCTCCTCCCTGGCGGCCACCTCCGGGTCGACCTTGGAGCCGACGAGGAACGTCCGGTAGTCCCACGCCGCGAGTTTCGTGGCGGCGAGGTCCGCGAACTTGGGAATCTCCGTCATCAGGCCGCCGCAGAGCCAACACGGGGCGTCGCGGACCGCGCGTTCCTCCCGGATGGCGCGCCCCCGCTCGGGGTTCGTGAACCCATGCGCCACCTTCCCGAAGAGCCGGCCGAGGCAGGCGTCGCACAACCCACGATCGCCGAGCGTCGACCAGTCCACCATCGCGGCGGCGTCCCGGACGAAGGTGAGGTCCATCACCGCAGCCAAACTCCGGGCCGCTTAAGACCCCGCGCCCTTCGACAAGAAGATCTCGATGCTCGACACGTTCGCGGTCTTCCCGTCCTCGCCAGAAAGCTTCTCCGTGCCGATCTGGACGTTGCGCACCTTCGC
>Ga0209431_10001670_pt1 | contig 18284 bp, 18 predicted proteins | sample RifCSP13_3_FD_184021 | JGI IMG/M metagenome (GOLD analysis project Ga0209431, IMG submission 184021) | Soil microbial communities from Rifle, Colorado - Rifle CSP2_sed 13_3 (SPAdes) (version 2) | ecosystem: Environmental > Terrestrial > Deep subsurface > Rock core/Sediment | place: Rifle...
GCCGCCGTCGGGGGTGGGGAACTCCGGGTCGAAGAGGAGCTCGTCCAAGACGATCTCGACGCCGCCCATCGTGTCGATGATGCGCTGGAAGCCGGCGAAGTCGACGACGACGGTGTAGTGGATGGGAAGGTCGAAGGTGGCCTGCACGGTGTCGCGCGCCTGAGCGGCGCCGCCGCCCGGGTAGCCGCAGGTCTCGCCGTGCACCATGGCGGTGTTGATGCGGTCCCAATCGGCCTGGCAGCGCGAGCCGACGCGGACCATCTGGACGGGCACGTAGAGGTCCCGAGGTATGCTGAGCATGCTCGCGGTCTTGCCGTAGGGATCGACGCTCAAGACGATCATCGTGTCGGTGCGCGCCGGGATGCGGCCATCGGCCGGCCGGCGGTCGAGGCCCATGAGCAGCAGGTTGATGCGCCCCCTGCTCTCCCAGCCCTGGCCGGTGGCCGCCTGGCCCTGGGCCCTCGGGCCGGCGGGCGCGAGCACGGTGTTCAGGGCCCGCCAGCTCGTCCAGGCGAGATAGCCGGCGTAGCCGACTCCCACGAGGAAGAGCGACGCCGCGCTGAAGAGCAGCACGAGCGCCAGCCGACGACGGCCGGAGGTGCCGGTTGTTGCAGTGGACTTAGCCATTTACGGACTGCCAAGTATACACGAATCCCAACGCTCCTGCATCCGTGGTATGTTCGGGCCAGATCCTGCACGAGTGCGCACAGGACTGGCGTGGGGCCTCAGGCGTCAGCGATCCGAAGTCGGGGCTTCGCGCACGACCGAAGGGAACCGGTCGAAATCTCGGACGAAGCTCAGAATAGTCTTGATGCGCTGCCGCTCCATTTGAGCAACTGTCAACGCGTCGACAAAGTCCACGTTCGACGAAGCGTACAACTCAAGGGCGCGTCGATAGGAGCGCTTTGCGGCCAATCTGAGTCCCTTCAGGGCCAGAATGACATTGAGGTCCCGCTGGATCTCATGGCGAGGAATGTTATAGAGGACCTTGGACGAGAGTACCTGAACGACCTCAACGATGATTGATTCGGATGTGGTCACCTGAAGGTTTCCGCTTGAGACCTGCTCAAACAGTAAACGCGCGGCGGCTGATTGGGCAGGTTGGTCTTGGGTCAGAAGCCGGAGAATAGGATTCGCATCGAGGAACTTGAGCTCCATCAGCGCTCTAGGCCCTCTTGCGCCACATGTTGGGCATGCTCCTCCTTGGCGATGGCGATCGTGTCCTCCACCGTCAAGTGGCGGCTGAGGGCGGGCACAGACTGATAGATGTCGTCAAGAGACGCTTTCGCAGCCCTCACTTTGACCTCGCCTTCCTCCATAACGAAGGTGAGCTTGTCCTTCGGGCTGACTCCCAGGAACTTGCGCACCTCTGCGGGAACCGTCACTTGACCTTTCTCACTGATCGTGACCAACGATTCTTGCATGGCTCTTTATCCTGATGATAGAGTAAAGACTTGATAACATTCATTTACCACTGAATAAAGACCGAGTCAAGAGCCGCTATCTGCTATACTTTATCCTGGCACTCATGGAAGGGATCCTCGCGCTCTTTGCCACCGTCGAGAACGCCGTCGCGGTGCTGGCGGCGGCGCTGCCGTTCGGCTATGCGTTCGGCGCCGGCATGGTCGCCTCGGTCAACCCGTGCGGCTTTTTGATGCTGCCTGCCTTCGGCTCCTACTACCTGGGCTCCGACGGTGGCCGCGCGGCGAGCTCGGTTTGGCTGAGGAGCGGTCAGGCCCTTGCTCTGGGGGCCATCGCCAGCGTGGGCTTCGTCCTCCTCTTCGGCGGGGTGGGCACGGTCCTGGCGCTCGGCGGCCGCAGCATCATCCGCTTCTTTCCGTGGGCCGGACTCGTGGTGGGCGTCGGCCTGCTCGCTCTCGGCCTCTGGCTGCTCGTTACCAAAGGCTCGCTGGGCATCATGGCCGCCAGCCGGGTCGAGGCGCCCTTTGCGCCCGGCCTGCGCAACGTCTTCCTCTTCGGTATCGCGTATGGCGTGAGCTCGCTGGCCTGCACGCTGCCCATCTTCCTCGTCGTGGTGGGCACGAGCCTCATGAGCCGCGGCCTGCTGCAGAGCTTCGGCCAGTTCGTGAGCTATGGACTGGGAATGGGGACGGTCCTCATCCTCGTCACGCTGAGCACCGCCTTCTTCCGCGACGCGCTCGCCAACAGGCTGCGGCGCCTGCTGCCGCACGTCCACACCTTCGCCGCGGGCTTCATGGCCCTGGCGGGGGGCTGGATCATCTACTACTGGGTCGCTATTGGGCGGATACTGGCGTGAGGCGGCTCGACTTGCGACGCTTATCTCCCACCCGCCCGCCCTCATACGTTCGGGGACACCCCGAACCCCGGCAGGGGGCAGCGCCCCCTGCACCCTCTGGAATCTGCCCATTGGGGAAGGCGACCCACCAAGGGCCACTCGCTCAACGCGAGGAGATGCTGCAGTTTCCAGGCGGGGGTCTTCGAGGGGTGCTCATTACAGAGAACGTTTCTGTTTTTCCCTCTGCATTCTCTGTATCCTCCGCGGTGAGCGTTAACCCTATCCGCGCCCTCTGCGGTTTCCGTCGCCTCTAATGCTTAGGCTGCCTGGGTTGCTTGTTGTCGTGGTGCTGGCGGCCCTCTTTGGCCTGCTCGGCTGGCGGCTGACACAGGCGCAGTACCGCGGCGGCGCCAGAGCGGTCTTCGACCGGCTCGGCGAGCAGCGCGTGGAATTGCGAGTCGTCACCGACTTCGAGCTGCCGCTGGTACGCGAGGAGGGCACGTTCTCCTCGGCGGCGCTGACCGGCAAGGTGGCGATGATCGACTTCTACGCCTCCTGGTGCGCCCCCTGCCGGCAAGAGGCGCCGGTACTCTCGCAGGTCTATCGCGAGTACGAGGGACGCGTCGTCTTCGTCGGCGTCGGCCTGTGGGACGACCCGAACGAGCTGCGTAAGTTCGACGAGACGTTCGGCGTCGCGTACACGACCGTCCGCGACGATCAGGGGCTGGTCGCGGTGGAGTTCGGCGTCGCGGGCATCCCGGAGAAGTTCTTCCTGGACCGCGAAGGGCGGATTCGCCGCAAGTTCGTCGGGCCGATGACGGCGGAAAACCTGCGCATCATCCTCGACGGGCTGCTGCAGTAGGCTGTCCTTGAGGAAGCTGACGCCGGACTTGCGGCCGCTCATGGTTCGACAGGCTCATCACGAGCGGCGATGCACACCAATCCCGCTCACCCTGAGCTTGTCGAAGGGTGAAGGGTCCTTCCCAAGGAAGCGCGAGGCATAGCGATGAACGGGATCGTCATCAACATGGACCCCATCATGTTCCGGCTGGGAGGCTTCGTCATCTCCTGGCACGGCTTCTTCAGCGCGGTCGGCCTGTTCATCGGCCTGTGGCTGGCGGGCCGCATTGCGGCGCGTTGGGGGGTGAGCGACGAGGCGCTCTCGGCGACGGCCTTCTGGGGCGTCATCGGCGGCATCATCGGCGCGCGCCTGCTCCACGTCCTGGACTACTGGAGCTTCTACGCGGCGAACCCGAGCCGTATCTTCCTGCTGACGGAGGGCGGCATCGCCATCTACGGCGCCATTCTGGGCGGCAGCGCCGCCGGGCTGGCCTACGCCGCCTGGCGCAAGCTGCCGGTCGGACGTCTGGCTGACGCCGCCGCTTTCGGACTGATCCTGGGCCAGGCCATCGGCCGCATCGGCGACCTCGTCAACGGCGAGCACTGGGCCACCGAAACGAGCCTCCCTTGGGGCATCATCTACACGCATCCGAACACGTTGGGCCAGAAGGACCTGGCGGTGCACCCCGTGGCGAGCATCTACGAAGGGCTGTGGGACATCGCCATCCTGGGCCTGCTCTTCGGCTACCGGAACCGTCTGGCGGCACCCGGGATGCTGTACTGGATGTACCTGGGTCTCTACTCGGTGGGGCGCTTTTTCCTCTCCTTCCTGAGGCTGGACCTGATATGGATCTGGAACCTGCGCGAGGCGCAGATCGTGGCCATCGTCTGCATGGCCTTGGCGGTCGTCATGCTCTACCGGCTCGGCCGACCGACGTTGACGCGGGCCCAGCGCCGGGCGCGTGGCCGAACACGTCCGAGTCCGGTGTCAGGAGGACCCGGGGACAGTGGCATCGGGCCCGGCTTGGGGATCAGCTCTTAGGCGGTGCGCAAGCTCACTCGCATTCGGGCAATCATCGCACCGGGACTCTGGGCTTTGGTCCTCGTGTTCCCTGCCTCCTGTGGAGCATCTCTCGATGCGAACGACGCCATCGTGGACCAAGGCGGACGGCTCTACGCCGTGAACTGCGCCTCCTGCCATGGCGCGAGCGGCGAAGGGCAACCGGAGTGGAAGACGGTCGGTCCGGACGGGCGCTACCCCGCGCCACCGCACGATAGAACCGGCCACACCTGGCATCACGGCGACGGGCTCTTGTTCCAGATCGTGAAGCAGGGCGGCGCCTCGCTCAACGTCCCTGGCTTTCAGAGCGGCATGCCCGCCTTTGGCGACCAGCTCAGCGACGACGAGGTCCGATCGGTGCTCGGCTACCTCAAGACCCTCTGGGGGCCCAGCGAGCGCGCCTTCCAGGCGCGAGTCACGGAGCAAGAGCGGCGATGAGCCCTGAGCGTCCCCACGCGGCGGGCCGCCTGCTAGTCGCGCTGTTCGCCGCCGCAGCCCTCGCCGCTTGCCAGGCATCCGCCGAAGGTCAGTCGTACCAGGGCACCGAGTTCCCCGACAAACCCCTTGCGCCGGACTTCCGCCTCGTCGACCAGATGGGCCGGGCAGCCGCTCTGTCTGGTTCCCGAGGCGAGCTAGTGGTGCTGACCTTCTTGGACAGCCGCTGCGTAGACGTGTGCCCGTTGACCGCGGTGATGCTGCGCGAAACGGCGAAGGCGCTCGGTGCATCGTCGGGTCAGGTCGCCTTCCTGGGCGTCAACGTCAACCCGTTCGCTGCCGCGGTCGAGGATGTGCGCCTGTGGACCGAGGAGAACCGGCTCGGGGAGATCCCAGGCTGGCGGTTCCTGACCGGCGCGCCTCCCGAGCTGGAGGCCGTCTGGCTTCGGTACTTCATCGCTGTCGACATCACCAGCGACGGCCATGATGACCATCAACATGTCTCACATACCGCCGGCATCTATCTGATCGACCGACAAGGGCGCGAGCGGTGGTATTTTGGCGTCGAACCCGACGCCGGCGCCGTCGCCTCAATGAGCATGACCCTCACACAGCGGATCCAGGCGCTATTGCGCGAGAGGTAGCGTGGTCATGCGCGTCCGCGGAGCGGCGACGCGGCAATTACCACATGGCATGCAGGTTCGATCGCCTGCAGCATCGTAGAAAAACTACCCGAAAGCGTGGTTTGCAGGCCACGCCTGCTTGTGTATCATATCTTTGGGATTACGCCTCGCAGGGATGGTGAGGAGGTCTGGAAATGGTCCAGGAGCAAACGGTACAGCGCCGAGGGCTTGCCGCCATTCCGCTCAAGTTCCTGCTGGCCGGCGCGCTGATAGCCGCCGGCGTGGTATACCTGGTGCTGACCGCCTTGAGCGGCACAACCGTCTACTACCTGACTGTGGCGGAGCTGCACCAGCAGTCGCCGAGCGGGCCCGTGCGGGTGGCCGGCGTGGTGGCACCCGAGCAGCTAGACCGCGCGGGGACGTCCCTTTCCTTCTCAATCCGCGACGAGACGACCAGCGAGATGCTGCCGGTGGTCTACAAGGGCATCGTGCCCGACATCTTCGCTCCCGGCATCCAGGTTGTGATAGAGGGACGGCTGAACGGGTCCGGCACCATTGAGGCGACCACGCTCCTGGCCAAGTGCCCCTCGCGCTTCACTTCCTCGTAACATGAGCGCTCCCGACCTTGGCCACCTGGCCGTAGTGCTGGCGCTGGCCTTCACGACCTACGCCCTTGCCGCGTCCATCGGCGGGGTGCGCTGGCGGCTGGGCGAGCTTCTGGAGAGCGGGCGCAACGCGGCCCTGGGCGCTGCCGTGCTCACCTCGGTAGCCGTGCTCGCGCTCTTGTATGCCCTCCTGACGAAGGACTTCAGCGTCCGGTTCGTCGCCGACACCACCAGCCTGGCGACGCCATGGGAGGTGAGCATCACCGGCCTGTGGGGTGGCCAGTCGGGCTCGCTGCTGTTCTGGTCGTGGACGCTGGCGCTCTTCTCTGCTGTTGCGGTGTGGCGCACGTACGAGCGGCATCCAGAGCTCGCACCGGCGGTGACGGGCGTCCTCGCCGCCCTCCAGCTGTTCTTCCTATTCCTCCTCACCTTCGTCTCCTCCCCTTTCGAGCGGCTCGCTTTGCCGCTGGCGGACGGACGCGGCCTGAACCCGCTGCTCTGGGACGACGGGATGCGCATCCACCCGCCGCTGCTGCTTACCGGCTATATGTCCTTCGCCCTCCCCTTCGCCTTCGCCATTGCCGCGCTGGTGAAGGGCCGCCTCGGCCGAGAGTGGCTGGCGGCCGTGCGGCCCTGGGCGATCCTGTCCTGGGCCATTCAGGGGGCCGGCCTGCTGGCCGGCGCCTGGTGGGCCTACCACGTGCTGGGATGGGGTGGCTACTGGGGCTGGGACCCGGTGGAGAACGCCGCGCTGCTGCCCTTCCTGACCTCCACGGCCTTCCTCCACTCGGCCATGGTGCAGGAGCGGCGCGGCATGCTGAAGGTCTGGAACCTGGCGTTGGTCATCACGACCTTCTGCCTCTCCATCTTCGGGACGTTCATTGTCCGCAGCGGCGTGCTCTCATCGGTGCACTCCTTCGCCCTCTCAGCGATCGGGCCGTTCTTCTTCGTCTTTCTCGGGGTGGTTGTGCTCGGCTCGCTGGCGCTGGTCCTCAACCGCCTGCCGCTGCTGACCGGAGAGGGGGAGTTCGATAGCCTCGCCTCGCGTGAGGCGGGCTTCCTGCTGAACAACTTCCTTTTCGCCTCCATCGCCGCCGCGACGTTCTGGGGCATCATCTTCCCACTGATCTCAGAGGCGGCGCGCGGTGTGAAGGTTGCGGTCGGGCCGCCGTTCTACCAGCAGGTAAACGGGCCGCTGCTGTTCGTGATGTTCATCTTGATGGGCATCGGCCCGCTGCTGGCCTGGCGCCGCACCTCGTCGTCCGGCCTGTGGCGCAGCCTGCGCTGGCCGTTGGTGGCATGGCTGGCGACGAGCGCGTTGCTGTTTGTGATCGGCGTGCGGCAAGGCTTGGCCATGCTCGCCTACGGGGCCTGCGCCTTCGTGACAGCCAGCGTCGCCGTCGAGTACTGGCGGGGCGTGCGCCTGCGCCACCGCAACGCCGCCGAGGGCTGGCTGCGCGCGCTCACGACGCTGGTCGCCCGCGACCGGCGCCGGTATGGCGGCTACGTCGTGCACCTGGGTATCGTCTTCATAGCTCTGGGGATCATCGGCTCCTCGTTCTTTCAACAGGAGGCGGCAGTAACGCTGCGCCGGGGCGAGAGCGCGTCCATCGGTGGCTATTCGGTAACGTATCGAGGGCTGTTGGAGCGAAATCTGCCGGACCTCGGCATCGTTGCAGCCGAGCTTGAGGTGAGCAACGGCGGCCGCTTCTTGGGCTCCCTGCAGCCCGAGCGTCGCGTCCATCGCGGCTGGGAGCAACAGCCGATCACCGGCGTCGCCATCCAGACCTACGTGCCCAGCGGCGACGACCTCTATGTGCTGCTCACGGGGTGGGACGAGGCGGGCGCGGCCACCTTCCGCCTCTTCGTCAATCCACTCGTCAGCCTCATCTGGTTGGGTGGTGTCGTCTTCCTAGTGGGAACCGTCATCTCGGCGTGGCCGGAGCGACACGCGCAGCGGCGGCTCGTGCCGGTCCTGACGCGCACGCCCGCGCTGACCGAGGTGTAGGGTGGGCGGGGTCCGCCGAGACACCGGCTGGGCAGGTGCGCTCCTGCTCCTCATCGCGTTGCTCGCGTGGCCCGGTGGCGTCCAGGCCGAGGGCCCGCTGGAGGCAGAGGGGCGGGCCATCGCCCGCATGCTGCTGTGCCCCATCTGCGAGAACCTGTCCGTCCTCGACTCTCCCTCGCCGCTGGCCCAGCAAATGCGCGGCATCATCCAGGAGAAACTGGCGGCGGGCGAGAGCCGCGAGCAGATCATCCAATACTTCGTGGACCGCTATGGCGAGGGGGTCCTCGTCGAGCCGCCCAAGCGGGGGTTCAGCCTGCTCGTGTGGCTGGGGCCGCTGCTGGTCGCCCTGGGCGGCCTTGTCGTGGTGGGCATGACCCTGCGCCGCTGGCTGCGACGTCAGCCGGCGCTTGATACGGAAGAAGCGCCCGCTGACCCCGAGGCTCTGAAGCGTCTCGAGGCGGAGCTGCGGTCGCAGCTATGACCGAGCTCGGATTCGCGCTGCTGGCGCTGCTCGCGGTTGGTGGCTCCGTCGCCTTCGTGGTGCGTCCGCTAACACGGCGCCGCGGGTCGCCAGGCCTACTATGGGAGGCGCGGAACGGCGTCGTGGCCGAGGAGAAGGCGTCCCTCCTGGAGGCGCTCCGCCAACTGGAGTTCGATTTCCAGCTCGGCAGCCTCAGCGCGGAAGACTACCACCAGCTTGAGGCGGGGTTACGACGACGCGCCCTCGCCGCCCTTCAGGCCGAGGACCTGCAACTGGAGGAGCTCGACGGGGCCATCGAACAGGCAGTGGAGGCGGAGCGAGCACGGCGTCGGCGGTCCCCCGGCACGCCGGAGAGGCCGTCCGGTGGCCCCGTCTGCCCCCGATGCGGCTGGCCCACGATGGGCACGGAACGGTTCTGCCCCTCGTGTGGGCTTGCCCTGGCCCGGCGTCAGCCAGGGGGCCGGCAGGCGATGCCTACCGCCAGGCAGACAGTTTCCGTTCACGTGGCCCCGGCCGGGCGCAGAACGGCCTCGGCGCAGAGGGCGACAGAGGAGGCGGTGTCGTCACGGACCCTGGCCCCCTGGCTGTGGGCTGCCGCTGGGGTGGCAGTCCTGCTGGTGCTCGGCGTCGTCTGGGTGGTCATGCGCGCGCCCAGCCGGGCGGCGCAGGCGCCCATCGCCACCGTGCAGGCGTCCCACTCCCACACCGTCGCCTTCAGCCCCCGACGCGAGGAGCTCGTCTTCCTCGGGACGCACAACGGCCTGCTCGCCAGCATCGACGGCGGCCGCACGTGGGGCCCGCAGCCCTTGGCGGGCGATGTCATGGCGATCACGCATCATCCGCAGCGCCCCCTCGAGGTCTACGTCACCGGCCACAACGTCTTCGCCAGGAGCGAGGACGGCGGCCGCACGTGGGGCCCCTTCAGCGGCGATCTCCCTGGGCTGGATATCCATGCCTTCGCCTGGTCACCGGAGGAACCCGATAGGGCGTACGCCTTTGCCGTGGGCTTTGGCCTGTATCGCAGCGATGATGCCGGTGCCCACTGGGAGCGGCTGAGCGAGCAGATGCCGGAGGACGCGACCGGTTTGGCGGCGGGGCGCAACGGCTATGCGGCGCTGTATTTGAGCACCCTCAGCCAGGGCGTCCTCGCCAGCGAGGATGGCCGCTCGTGGCGTCCGGCCAACGGCTTCCTGAACGGGGCGCTGCCCACGCTGCGCGTGATGGCCGTTGCCTTCGACCCGAACAGCGGCGAGACCTACACATCCTCGGGCGGACAGACCTACAGCGGCACGCTCTACGCCGGCACCGACCGGGGCCTGTTCAAGAGCGTCGACGCGGCCGGCTCATGGAGCCGCCTCAGCCTGGAGACGGACGTGGCGGCGCTGGCCGTGCATCCCGCCGACTCGCGCGTCCTGCTGGTCGTGGATAGCCGCGGTCGGGTCTTCCGCAGCGAGGACCGAGGGCTCACGTGGCCGGGCGACTAGCAGGGCTGCGGCTGCTCCTTCTGCTCGCGTTGTTGGCATTGGCTGCTGAGGCGCGCCCGGCAGCCGCCGCAGGCCCAGGCGTTGTCGAAGGACGCCTCGTGAACGGCACGGCAGACGGCGGGAGCGTCGGCGGCCTCACGGTGACCCTCCTCGCGTTTCGCGGCGAGCAGGAGCAGGCCCGCCAGAGCGCGACCGCTGACGCCGACGGCGCCTTCCGCTTCGATGGCCTCGACACCAGCGCGGGCTACACGTACCAGTTGATCGCCCCCTACAGCCAGGTCGAGTACGGCGGCACGCCGATCGTTTTTGGTCCCGGCGAGGCCGCAAGGAACACGGAGCTGCGCGTCTACGAGACCACCGAGGCGGACCCCGGGCTGCGTATAGACTGGGCGATGGTCGTGTTCGACCAGGTCGACCAGAGGAGTCAAACGGTCACCGCCTTCGAGCTGTTGACCGTGGTCAACCCGAGCGATCACACCTTTGTGCCAACGACGACGGGGCCAAGCGGCCCGATGGGGCTGCTTCGCTTCAGCTTGCCCAGCGGCGCCGGCCAGCTGACGCCGGGCCCCGGCCTTGGCGAGAACGACCTCTTCCAGGTAGACCGAGGCTTCGCTACGTCCGACCCCGTGCTGCCTGGCCTGCATGAGCTCGGCTTCCGCTACACGGTCCCCTACCGAGGGAAGAGCCTCTCCTTTGAGCGCTCGATCGTGTATGACACCGGCGAGCTCTGGGTGCTCGTCCGCGAGGATGGCCCCGCCATCGTTAGCGATGCGCTACAGGAGGCTGAGCCTCTAACCCTCGGAGGCGTGCGTTACCGAGTCCTGGCGAGCCGCTCCCTGGCGGCTGGGGCCCGCGTAACGCTTGATCTTACCGGCCTCCAAAGCTCGCTCCTCGATCGCCTGCCGCTTCAATCGCTGCCAAGCCAGACCTGGGGCGTGGCTTCCGTGGCGCTGGCGCTGGTTATCGTTGGCGCTTACGGCTGGCGACGCTATCGCCAGTCGCCTCTGCCGGCAACCAGCGATCCCAGGACCCAGCTGATCGGTGCACTGGCGACCCTGGATGAGGAGCGGGACGCGGGACGCCTCTCCGCGGAGGAGCACGAGCGCAGGCGCGCGGCTTTGAAAGCAGCGGTCAGGGACGTATACTTGGCGCAGCACCTGCCTGTCCGGCAGGCGGGTGGCATGCCGACGCGCGCGGCACAGGCGGACGAGGCCTAGGAGGAGCGGGAGCACATGGAGCAGGCAACGACTCACGGCGAAACCGTCAGCAGGGGCGACAAGGTTTTCTCGCGAAGAAGCCTGCTGACGCTGGCGGGTCTGGGAGCCCTTGTACCCGGCGCGGCCCTCCTCACGAGGGTAATGGGCCGCCTCACGCCGCCGCCGGCGGCAACGGCGGACGCTACCCCTCCGCTCTCAGTCATCCAGGGCCTTCCGCGCCTCGCGGGGGCGACGTTGACTGGCGAAAGGGGATTTGTGCGCGCTGACGCGTCGCCAGCCGCGTACCTATACTTCGACGTTGGCGCGGACACCAGCTGGCAGAGCGTGCTCTCGTTCTACGAGCGAGCATTATCCGCCCAGGGATGGGCAGTGCGTCGCAACCCTGGCGAGCGCGGCGGCCTTGGCTTCAGTCGAGGGGCGTACAGCGGCTTCCTGGCCCAGAGGTCGCCTGCCTCCTTCTACCTCTTCCTGAGCGCCCTCGGCTAGCACGCCCGCCCCCCGCTGAAATCGAAGACCGCCTCGACCGAGGCGGTCTATTCATATGTCAGGCGCACGCCTCACGCAGGAGCATCGAGAGCGGGAAAGCGAGGCAGCCAGAAGCTGAACGTCGAGCCCTTGTCGGGCTGGCTCGTGAACCACATCTCGCCCCCATGCAGCTCCACAATGGACTTGGCGATGGTGAGACCGAGGCCCGCGCCGGGCGCCTTCGCCTGAGTGGCGCTGCTGCTCCGGAAGAACTGGAGGAAGATGTAGGGCTGCTCGTCCTCCGGGATGCCCACACCGGAATCCTCGACCTCCACGCGGACTCGGTCCGCACCCACCGAGAGGCGCAGGTCGATGCGCCCACCGGCAGGCGTGTATTTGAGCGCATTGCTCAGCAGGTTCAGGAGCACCTGGACGACGCGCCCCCTGTCCGCGGACAGGTCGGTGGGAACGTCTGGCAGGTCTAAATGGATCGACATCTCGCGCTCATCCAGGGCGGGACGCAGAGTGAGCATGGCCTCCTCAATGGCCGGGCGCAGGTCGAAGGTCTCACGGTTGAGGGGGACGGTGCCCAGCTCGATGTGGGAGAGGTCGAGATACTCGGAGATGAGGCGCTCCAATTGCGTGGCGTGCTGGAGGACGATGCCAAGGGCCTCCTTCTGGCTTGCCGGCACTTTGCCGAGGTCTCCCTCGAGTACCAGCTCGAGATAACCGCGGATCGAGGTCAGAGGCGTCCTGAGCTCATGGGCGACGGTGGCGACGAACTCCTGGGTCATGCGGGTGAAGCGAGCGAGGCCGGTGATGTCCTCCACCACATGGACCGATCCTGATACGCCGCTGGCGCCGGACAGGGCGCGCTCTCGGACGCTGACAACGCGGTCCTGCACCGTGCGCAGGCTGGAGGAGGCCTCGTCGACAATGCTGGCGATGCGCCCGAGCTCTCGCCGCGTCATCTGGCCGCCCGTCGGAGATGCGCCGGACAGGTAGCTGTCGCCCTGCTCGCCGATCAGGTGATCACGGTCGACGCCGAGGAGCCGTTCCGCAGCCGTGTTGGCGTAGAGGATGTGCCCGTCGTCGCCGGCGATGAGCACGGCGTGCCTCAAGCTGTTGAGCAACTCCTCATCGAGGTTGGCGCGCCGCGTCAGCGCCTCCTCCTCCACACGCCAGCGCCGCGCCTCTCGAGCGAGCCCGAAGAGAAGCAGCATGGGACCGACCATGCCAAGGACTGTTTCGAGTGGCCCGGCAATCCGCTGGGGGAGCGGCAGGAACGACCTTTCGTCGCTCAGGTAGCCGCTCTGCTGGAGGGCGGCCATGCCGATGAGGATCGCGCCGAAACCCAGGACGACGAGGAGAGCGTTGGTGGTATCAAACCGGTGACGAAAGGCCTGGACCGCGAAGTAGGTGACCGGAATGGTGCCTCCCAGGAGCATGAGGAGGCTCCACTGTTCTATTGACACCACTATTTCACCCTCTGCCGACCATCCACCACGCGGCACTCACGCCCGATGCTATACTACAGCCGTTGCGAGAGTCAACGGAATCAAAGGGAATAAGGCGCTGGCTTCTTGATTGCAGGGTGCGATACCCACATCCACCGCGTGTCGGATGCTTGCGCTGCCGAAGCGTCGTCGTGCTTGGTGGCAACATGAGTGTCGGCAACGGGGGTCGCCCGGCGCACCGCTGGGTAGCATTCGTATGCTCGACATGCTTGCCTTCTCGTCACGCTGCTGGAGCCGGCTGCTGGCAGCTGCCTTGGAGCACAAGAACGAAGTCGCCATCCAGCTGGCACATGGCATCAGAGCATGCTTAGGCTTGCTCTATCACCTGTTCCTACCTTTGGACAGCGTGTAGCCTGGGTTTTGCTCGGGCTGCTCGCCCTATTCGGTGTCCTCTATGTCGCGGTGGGTGCAACACAAAGAGAGCGGTTTGGCTGCTGGTACTACGGCGGCGACTTCATCGCCTTCTACAGCAGCGCACGCCTCATACTCGCGGGTGAGGGTCCTGCGATATACCACCGGCAGGCACTTGAGGCTTTCCAACAATCCCTCCTGCGTGAAGCTGGGTCCGCGTGCGATTACGGCTATATGCCGATGAAGTACCTTGGAGCTGCACTAACGCCGTTTCTGCCAGTAGCTTTGCTGCCGCTCCATTGGGCCTTTGCCGCATGGTCAGTTCTTACCTTGGCTCTAGCCTCCTTTGCGCTCTGGCGACTGGCTCATGTATCACAGATTCGCGCCTGGCCTCTGTGGCTTTGGGCTCTCGGGAGTCCCTACGTGTACCTTGGATTGATGGTTGGCCAGGTACATGGTCTTCTGCTTGTAATCGTGACTGAATTCGCCATCGCCTTGCGAGAAGACCGCCAACGTAGGGCAGGCTTTTGGGTCTCTCTCCTCTTGGTGAAGCCACAATTTGCCCCATTAGTTATTCTGTTCCTCGTCTGGAAACGACAATGGCAGGCTGTAATCGCAGCATCAGCAGGAGGACTTATGTTCCTCTTAGCAAGTGTCTTGATAGTGGGTCCAGAGGGATTGAAAGCTTATTCGGGAGCCCTCTTGACGCTCAGAGATGATGGGCTCACTACTGGTGCGGCGGCTATAGCCATGACTAATTGGCGTGCTTTAGGAGTAGACCTGGCGCGCATCTTCGGCCTGAATGGGTCTCTAGCGATCATGTTACTCCTCAGCGCGGCTACGCTGGCAGCTGTTTTCTTACGATGGCGAAGACGGGCCTGGGAAAGTCTAGGGGAGGTCGAGCGTGATAGCCTGATGTTGGGAGTCACGATAGCAGCCCTTCTGGTAGGATTTCACACTCACGTGCACAGCGATGTCCTGATGATCGCTCCAGCTCTTTTGCTGCTAGGGGCAGCCGTACATCGGAAGGAGGATGCTCCTAGCGTCGTACAGTCTCTCGTGCTGGAGGCGCTTCTATCTGCGCCCGCGTTCCTTCTTCTGTTCTTGGCGTTTGCTACTGGTGAGCTTGATCGTGCTATCCTGCAGACTGACTACTTCGTCCTCCTGCTGATGGCCCTGGTAGTGTTCGTCTTTCCGCAGCTTAGGCAACTGTCCATCGACGCCCGTCAGTCTGCTGCAGCATGAACCTGTTGTTCTTGGCGAAGCCTATCGGCGGTTCAGTATCTCCCGCGGCCCGGATCGGTCCTTGGGAGGTTCTGTGGTGCTCTTAGCACTTCTTCGTTCGCAACCGGGGCTCCGCCGGGCAGCGGCACTTGTGCTACTGTCGGCTGCGCTGCTATTCGCAGTTGGGCTCTTCGGTAGCCAAATCACATCGCCGCAACGTTTCGGTTGTGCGTTTTTCGGGGAGGACTTCATTACTCTGTATGCCAGCAGCAAACTTGTGCTGACAGGAAGGGGTGCCGCGGTCTACGATCTGAATCTCCTGGACGAGGCAGGTGCCTTTCTTCTCCAAGAAACGCGTGGGGGTTGTAGCTTTGCTTGGCCTATGGAGTATTGGCTCGCTTTCCTTGTGCCGTTCTTGCCGTTGACGATTTTCCCGCCAAGGAGCGCTTATTATATCTGGACAACCTTTACTCTAGCGATGTTCCTTTTTGGACTATGGCGTTTGGCCAAAGTGAGTCGTGTCCCGCTCTGGTCGTTTTGCCTGATTGCTCTAGGCTTTTACCCAACCCTTAGCGGACTGCTTCAAGGTCAAGTACATGGCTGGCAGTTCCTCGCCCTGGTCGAGTTTTGGCTAGCGTTGCGACAAGAGGCGCAGCGTTCAGCCGGCTTCTGGCTCTCTCTTCAATTGGTAAAGCCACAGTTTGTGCCTCTTCTCCTTCTTTATCTCGTTTGGCGGAGACGCTGGCCGGTGCTTGGTTGGTTCACAGTCGCCGCACTGTGCTCGCTAGCGCTGACGGTATTCCTATCGGGCGGAGTATCGGGTGTTACAGCCTATGTTCGTATGATTTCCCACGGCATCGGCTCACCTACTGCATCCATCGGCGTATGGCATATGGTGAACTGGCGAGCCCTCGCATTCTTATGGTTTGGCAGTGGCGGTCCTGACCTTGTGGGTGCTCTTACCGTGGCGCTGACTCTGGTTAGCGCTGTGTTGGTGGTCTGGTCATGGCACCGACGCCCGGCCGCAGCGACAAGCCTTGAGCCACAGGCCTTCCTATTGCTTATGACCGCCGCTCTGCTTACCGGCTATCAGACTTTCCCTTACACCTTTGTACTCCTGCTAGTGCCTGCTCTTCTATCTCTGGCAGAGTTAGCGAAGGCGCCAACAGCCGTGCCTCGATTTTGGCCGTCACTATTGGATTTCACGTTAATTAGCCCATCGCTGTTCACCGCCTTAGGATTCGCCCTAGCGTTCAAACAAGTAACCCTATTGTGGCTACTAGGAGCACAGGCGCTACTCTTAGGCTCGATTGGAATTTTTCTCGTCGGCATATATGCGCTCGTTGTAATGAAGCAACCAAGCGAAAGTGCTACCGCTCGGGTCGCGGAGTCTCGAGCGTGAAGGCGGGCCTGGACAAGCGTGGCTCTCCCTGATGCCAACCGTCATGACATGCCGTTTGCGCGACAGCTTCTCCTCTTTCAGGTGGCGCAGCTTTGGGTAGCCATACGCACAGGGCATGAAGGCCGCGCCTAGCCGTGCTTGAGTCTGCTGCTGGTGATGTATCGGCTTCAGATGACGAAAGACATACAATGAAGCTGCTCCTCCGCTCCCTCACGTTCCTCGTCGCCCTAGTCCTGCTCACCTTCATGCTCCAGACCTGGGTTAGCGAGGTGAGCCTGGCGCTTGAACGAGGAACGACCTATCGAGACAGCCTCGCGTTCTACACTGGGGCCACATTGATCTGGAACGGGCGGGCTAACGATCTTTACGACCTCGAAACGCAGCGCTCGCTTCAGGAGAAATTGCTCCCATCTCAGTACCGACTGGACCGCCCGCATCAGTGGGATATTCTACCTTTCATCTCGCCGCCGTTCGTGGCGCTGGCCTTGGCGCCCCTGGCAGGCCTCAGTCTGCCTGTCTTCTATGCCGTGACGGGCGGCCTGCAGGTGTTGCTCATCGCTGTCTTAGTGGTCGCGCTTCAGCGCATCGCTAACGCCTGGCCAGAATCCCGCCGGCTCTTGCTCCTCATGTTGACCGTGTTATGGTTGCCCGTGTCCTGGTCACTCATGCAGGGGCAGATGTCAACCCTTCTCGCGGTAGCATTTGCCCTTGGTTATCTAGCACTGCGGAGTGATCAGGGTCTGCTGGCTGGCGTCGTGCTCTCGATACTCTGGATCAAACCTCAGTATGCCATTCTCGTCCTCCCGGCACTGCTTGTCTGGCGCCGCTGGCTGGGCGCCGGAGCGTTCGCCGGAGCCACGCTTGTCCTGCTCGGCGCGTCGTGGGGTACGGTCGGCCTCGACGGCCTCGCGTCGTACACGCGCTTCGTGACCCAGATCGATACGTTTGGGCCCGAATACAGCGTGTTCTCCGCCAACTACAACACCCTCAGCGGTCTGCTGCTCCGCGTATTCGGCGTGAGCGGATCGGTTTGGCTGTTCTTTGCCGGCCTGCTCGTCATCCTGACGCTCCTGCGGGCCCGGCGAGGATTCGGGCCGGAAAGCTACGCCTTGCTCATCCTCACCAGCGTGCTGGTCTCGCTGCACACCCACAGCTACGACCTCGCCGTGCTCCTGCCAGCCGCGGCGCTGGGTTGGGATGCTCTCAAGGAACGGCCGGTCCTTGCCTTTACATGGGCTAGCCTCTGGTTTGCGGTTGAAGTCGGCTTATTCGCGTTGGCCTTTCGGGGCACTCAGTTCGAGGACGCTCCACTGCTCACCGTGCCCGCGATGTTGTTGGCTGTCGCCCTGCTGCTGCTGTGGCGAACGGCCCGGCCCGTCGTTCCTGCTGCCGTACGAGCGTGAGCACAGGCACGTCGCTAGCGGCGCCCCTTCAGGCCACCGAGGCAGCCGCAGCCGTCTCAAGGCCCTTGGTCAGAGCGACCTGGCCCCGCCTCCTCGCCTTCGCCCTCGCCTTGGCCACCGCCATCACGGCGCTGGAGCTGTGGGCCTGGTGGCGACCGCCGGCGGGGATGGCCTTCAGCCCGTACTCGGTCTCGCCGCGTCGGAACGACCAGATCCGGGGACCGAACCCCACGAAGAACTCCTCGACCTTGATCCCGAACCGCTTGGCCACGCCGAAGTGGGCGGCCTCGTGAACCACGATCACGACGATGAGGGCGACGAAGAACGCGATCTGGGCGACGGTACCGGCCATCAGCCCTTCCCGGTCAGCGGGTCTCGATGATCTCGGCGGCTCGCCCGCGCGCCCACCCGTCCGCCCGGTCCAGGTTCACCACCGAGACCACGGACGAGGGCGCTTCGTGCTCGTCGACGACGGTCTGCACGATCTCGACGATCCGCGTGAGGGGGATCTTGCCCTCCAGGAAGGCCATCACCGCGACCTCGTTCGCGGCGCTCATGACCGCCGGGAAGGTCAGCCCGAGCTGGCCAACCCGGTAGGCCAGGTCGACGGCAGGGAACGCCTCCCGATCGACCGGCTCGAACGTCAGCCGGCTGTCCGCGAGGGGCACGGGCTGGATGCCCGAGGACAGCCGTTCCGGCCAGCCCAGCGCGAGCTGGATGGGCAGCCGCATGTCGGCCGTGGCGAGTTGGGCCAGGATCGTGCCGTCGCGGAACTCGGCCAGGGCGTGGACGATGCCCTCGGGGTGGATGATCACGTGGATGCTGGAGTACTCCAGGCCGAACAGGTAGTGGGCCTCGATGACCTCCAGCCCCTTGTTCATCAGGGTGGCCGAGTCGATGGTGATCTTCGGA
>Ga0209431_10001671_pt1 | contig 18277 bp, 22 predicted proteins | sample RifCSP13_3_FD_184021 | JGI IMG/M metagenome (GOLD analysis project Ga0209431, IMG submission 184021) | Soil microbial communities from Rifle, Colorado - Rifle CSP2_sed 13_3 (SPAdes) (version 2) | ecosystem: Environmental > Terrestrial > Deep subsurface > Rock core/Sediment | place: Rifle...
GCCTACCCACAGAGCGCCGCGGACTCCGAGGGTCATGATGACATCCCCGCAGCCCATCTCCAGGAGCCGGTCGCCCGCTTTCTTCGCTCCGTTGAGATCCTTCACCGGCACGCCGGTCAGGGCGGAGGCCTCCGTTTCATTGGGCGTCAAAAGATCCACCAGGGAGAAATCCTCACGACGAAGAGGGGTGGCCGGCGCGGGATTCAGGATGGTCCGCATCCTCTTCTCTTTCGCTCGTCGAAGGACCCAGTGGACCGTTTCGCGCGGGGTTTCCAACTGTACGAGCAGGATCGCCCCCCCGAGGAGCTGATCCCGGCTCTCAAGCTCCTCCGGAGTCAGACGGTAGTTGCACCCCGGAACAACCACAATCTGATTTCCCCCTGATGGATCAACGAGGATAAAAGCCACACCCGTGCCACAGGCGGCATCTGAGATCAACCCAGCCCCATCGATCCCTACCGTTTCGAGATTCTTGCGGATCTCCTCGCCATGCCGGTCTTGTCCTACCTTGCCGATGAACATAACGTCCGCCCCGGCGCGTCGAGCGGCCACAGCCTGGTTTGCCCCTTTGCCCCCGAAGGAGACTAGTAGATCCCGACCGAAGATCGTCTCGCCCTGCTCGGGTGCTCGATCCACCTGGACGGTGAAGTCGATGTTGGCCGATCCAACGACTACGACCGCCGACATAGACGTTCCACAAAGAGGCTGAGGAAACGGTCCGCGTCCACGTCCAGCGCAACCTCAACGTTGGGCTGCCCTTCGGCCCGAAAGGGACGGCGGTCCGCTACTGTCATCCCCGTAGTGATCTCACCACGCGTCTCTACTTGGACGAAGAGTGGCCGAGTCTTCACCAGATTCGGGTCGATGGCGACGCCTACCGTGAGCGGGTCGTGCAGGGTGATCCCGGCAAAGCCTTCCCATTTCTCGGAGAAGGCGATGATATGAGCGGTACAGTCCAGCAGGAACTGAGCAGGGAGATCGGCAAGAGGCTCTACCCAGGTTCGCAGCGCATCCCCCGAAAGTCGGACCCGCTCCGTCACATCGAGAGGGATGAGCGTGAGTGGCAACCCCGAGCCCAACACAATGCGGGCCGCCTCGGGATCCGTGGCAATGTTGAACTCTGCCGTCGCCGAGGTGTTCCCCGGGACGAGGACGGCTCCCCCCATACTGACGATCCGGGAAATCTTCTCCATCGATCCGGGAAATCTTCTCCATCGTCTTGCGGTCCCGGCGGAGCGCTTGAGCAATATTGGTGAGGGGTCCTAGCGTGATCAGCGTGATCTCACCGGGATACCGACGAACGAGTTCGAGGATCAGATCTGCCGCTTCCATCGCCGCCGGGCTCTGTCGCGGTCGGGGATATCGGGGGAGGCCATCCGGATTCCGATGACGGAGGAGTCCTCCAAGCCCGTCCTCTCCGTGGACATCCAGGGCTGGCCGGAGTTCGCACTCGAGGGGGCGGGCCGCGCCCCGCGCGACGACAGGGCGCGGCTCCGGCGCCAGGAGGTCCAGGATCAGGAAGACATTCCTGGTGCAGTCCTCGACCCGCGTGTTGCCGGCCACCGTGGTGATCGCCTCAACCGCGAGTTCCGGTGACTGCAAAGCCAGGAAGAGGGCCAGGGCATCGTCAATCCCCGGATCCGTATCGATGATGACTCGCTTCATCTTGCTGTCCGAAGTCCAACGTCCGATTTCCGAAGTCCGAAGTCGCCATGAGCGAGGGCTGGAGGACGGCAAGAAATTCGGGAAGCGGTCGGGTACTCGAGCCAATCGTATAGATGGTTCCGGACTCTCCTTGTAGGCCTCTCGCTTTCTGCTCGGTTCGCGGCAAGGAGGCAGGAAGGGGCAAACGAAGTGAGGCTTAAGGAGTCGACCGCGCGTCGTGAATGCGTTGAGATCGATAGCGGACCGCGACGTAGTATAGGAAGAGCATCATCGCGACCCAGCCGAAAAGGGCTGGCCCCACGCCGTCCGCCCCGAAGAGCCACCCTCTCAGCCCCCCTTTGCTCATGAAGAGGTCATCGCCCTTGTCCATAAAGTTCCAGGCGGCGTGCAGACCGATGGGAAAATAGAGGCTCCCGGTCCTGATGAAGGTGTAGTTGAGAACCACGCCTATCACGAAAAAGCTTAGAAAATAGACCACGTAGGTCTCGCCGGGGTTGACGAGCGTCCAGAGGTGCTCCTGAAGCCCGCGCAACCCGAGCCCCCACTCGATGGCCCCAAGCTTCACCGGGACGCGAGCCTTGAACAGGAAGTGGTAGAAACTGAAGAGGCTGCTGGTCACCACCACGGACCCCACCGTCCCTATCCACCGCTCAACGACCTGGAAGATCATTCCGCGAAACATGATCTCCTTGAGCAGACCCACGGCGCTTCCGACAACGAGCAGCTCACCAATATCTCTAAGCAGGGGCCACCCGGACTTATGCAGCTCGATGTATCGTGCCCCTACCAGGACGGAAGCCCCGATAATGATCATATAGCCGATAATCGCCCAGAAGAATCCTTGCCAGAGGAGGAGCCTCCAGCCGGGCTGAAAGCGCAGCCCGAGGGAACTGAGCGAGGTGAAACCCAGCCGCCGCACATTGAAAACGAGAAAGCCCATCGTCACGAACTGGAGGATGTTGTACCAGACCTTCGCGTAATCGTACCCGTCCGGATAGAGGTGGGTACCAAGGAGCCGGGGCAGGCCGGGGACGATGGGCAGCAAGAACTCGACAATCGGCATGACCAAAGGGGCAAGGATGATCGTGACCACAATGATCCCGGCCACGTTCATGAGAAAGATCAAAGCGCCTCGGCCCTTGTTCATCATGTCCCCCTCGATGAAAAAAACCGCCTCAGCTTGAAGCGTCCGACGCACCTTGTCAAGGGAAAACAATGATCGCGAATTCCACGAGCCGCACGATGATCTCTTTGCCATCCATCCCGACCACGTCGGTCTTGAGCAGCTCGCTCACCCACACAGGCCCCTCCTCCCTCCGCTGAGGGGTTGCTCGATTCACCGGGAGACCCGAAGAGGCTATGACGGGGCAATTCAAGGAGTTAAATTGTTCATAAATTGCTTTAACTTTTTAAAGTAATCTTCCCCTCCGGCAAGATATGTATCGTTGTGGGTGGCCCCGCGGATCAGGTAGAACTCTTTGGGCGGAGAGGCCGTCTCGTACAGACGTTTCCCCATCCACAGCGGGATAATCTCGTCATGCTCGCCGTGGATCACCAGCTTGGGGACCGCCACCTTCCCGATCAGCGCGAGGGAGTCGTATTTGACCGTGCCCGGCGGCAACGGGGGGAGGAAACGAAAATAGAGGCGCATCACATCGTCGGTCGAGGTAAAGGCCGACTCAAGAATGATCCCAAGACACGGGCGCTCGACCGCAACGGCAGTCGCCAGGGCGCTTCCCAGCGACCGTCCAAAGAGGACGACGCGGCTCGGGTCAACGTCGGCGCGGGAGCACAGATATCCGAAGGCCAGAGGACGACGCGGCTCGGGTCAACGTCGGCGCGGGAGCACAGATATCCGAAGGCCGCAAAGGCATCCCGAAACGTGCCGGCCTTCGAGATCTCCCCTTCGCTCTTGCCGTACTCCCGATAATCGAAGATAAAGATGTTCACCCGCGCGTGCGCATGCAGGAGGGCGATGTTCTCGAGGCGGTGGCTGATGTTCCCGGCATTGCCGTGAAACCAGAGGAGTGTGATGGAACTCTTCTGAAAAGGGACGTACCATCCGTGAAGGCGAATGCCATCGTCGGTCGTAAAGAACACCTCCTCATAGGCGAGCCCCAGGTCGGCGGGGGTTCCGATCAGGGTGGGATCGGGAAAAAAGACCGTGCCCTTCTCGGGGAAAAATGTCATGGGCTATCTGATACTGAGTCCGGGGAGGAGACGCGTACTCTCTGCGATCTGGTCTGGAGACGGACGATAGTAGGTCAGGGCGTTGGGCATCAAGCCCTGCAGATCTTGGATGCGAGTCCGGGGGCTCGGGTGGGTCGAGAGAAATTCAGGGGGCGCCTGGCGGTCTTGCTCCCCCATCCGCTGCCACAGTTGCACCGCCTCTCTGGGATCGTAGCCGGCCTGGGCCATCAGGACCAGCCCGATCCGGTCTGCCTCCGACTCCTGAAGGCGACCGTAGGGAAGGAGAACACCGACGTTCGGGGATCGTAGCCGGCCTGGGCCATCAGGACCAGCCCGATCCGGTCTGCCTCCGACTCCTGAAGGCGACCGTAGGGAAGGAGAACACCGACGTTCGCTCCCAGGCCATAGGCGGTCATGACCCCCTGCACCACCCCGGGGTCCCTTCCCGCCATCCCGGCCTGGACGGCCACTGCCCCCATCTGGGCCAGCAGCCCATGGCTGAGCCGCTCCCCTCCATGTCGCGCCAGCACATGCGCCACCTCGTGGGCCATCACGGCCGCCAATCCCCCCTCGGTCTTTGCCACGGGGAACATGCCGGTATAGACCGCCACTTTCCCCCCGGGAAGGGCAAACGCGTTCGCCGTCTTGGGATTGTCGACGACCACGAATTGCCACTGAAAATCGGGGCGCCTGGCCGCGTTCGCAACGCGCGACCCGATTCGGTCCACCACCGCCTGGAGGACGGGATCGTGTGATACCTTCTCCTTGGAAAGGATCTGCTGAAAGGCTTGCGCGCCCAGCTGATTCTCTTCTCCTAGTGAGATGAGCATGAGCTGAGAGCGCTGCGTGTATGGCGCGGTGGTGCAGGCCGTCAATAGGAGCACCGGCACTAGGATTATTCCCGGGATCCTTTTCATGCTCGAGATCACGGTCTTCCCCGTCCCCATGGGTGCTGCGGATCCGAGTGGCGACGGCACACTACCATATTCGGCACCTGTGATCAAGCGCCGCTCGGCCGCCCATCTCTCAATATCTTTGACGGGGCGAGGCCCATCCTATCCGCCGTTGAGACGGCGTCAGGTCTTTTGAAACCACCTTCGGAAGAGTTGTTTCAGGTAGGAATACCCCTCATTTCCCGCAAGAAGCGACCCGATGAAGAACAGGAGCCAGCTGACCGCCCACCCGGTGACCGCGATACCCGCCTTCGTTTCCGATGACACCGGTAAGAATGGGATGATCAAAAAGAGCGCGAAGATGCCAAAACTTGTGGCCATCAGCCCTATCCCCACCCGAAACCCTCTTTCCCTTGGACGCAAAGGAGCCGGCCCAGCCTCTGGGTGACGTCCATGCGGGATTGGTCTGCTCACCACGATTCCCCTTCAGGTACGGTAGCCCGCGTCAGCGGTTGATGTGGTATTCACTCTCTGCCCCACGTCCCGATCAATGCCCGTATCGCTGCCTCGGGGGTCCTGACCTCCTGCAGGCTGGCTGTGTGGCTCCCCGTTTCACGCTGCGCAGTGGCGACTACCGGGCGCCACTGTCGGGCCATCAACAGCACCGGTTTCGGCGGCATCAACCGCTTGTGCATGTATTCCAGCACGAGTGCGAGTTCAAGAAGCGTGCCAGACCCTCCCGGCAGAATCACGTACGCGTCACCCAGTTCCAACAATCGGCCGAGGCGCGCGAAGAGATCCACGGCCTCTTCATGGTGCGTAATAAAGGGATTCGGGGGCGCGCCATACAAGGCGCAGGTGACGCCGATCGTTGCGCCGCCGCCCTGCCGCGCACCCTGTGCTGATGCGGCCATCGTCCCCCCGTAGCCGCCATTACAGACCACCCACCCGCGCTCTGCGATGGCCAGGCCGAGGCGCTCAGCCCGAACGTAGGCGGGGTCGCCGCGACTGGGACGCGAGCTGCCAAAGATCGTAACGACACGACGCCCCTCCCACATGGCTCCCCTCCTGTCCCGATCTATTTCCTCCCCTGGTATTCCTCGAGTTCTATGAGCAAGGTGAGCCCTCGTACCGCGTGGACTCTGACCCGGCTCCCCCGGGGAATCGGCTCGTCGACTCGCATTGCCTCGGCTCGCCAAAGCTCCGCACCCACCCGGACGTACCCTGACGGTGTCAGTTGCTCCTCAACAATGCCTTCCGCCCCGATGAGCCGCTCGTCGCCCGTCCTACTCTTGCCTTCATAGGCCCTGCGGACAAAGGGGTATAGGGCGAGATCCTTGATCACCCACACGAGGAAGAGGCCGACCGTCGCCCACAGCGAGAGATCAATCCATTGCCGAAGAAGCCAGAGACCCATCCCCGCCAGCACCCACCCCGGTATCTGAAGCAAGAGATACTTGATCACAGGTCGGAGCTCTCTTGTGGCCTTGCGGGGTTGCATGCGCTCGCGGTCGGTCGGCCGCGGCGAGGAGAAGTGATCACCCGGCAGCCAGGGTGGGTCTCATCGCGGGGATGCGGTTTGGCCCTTCCGCTGCTGGTGGAACTCTTCCAGCGTGCGGTTCGCCGCAACGATGGCCTCGAGCTTTTCCAGAACAGCGTTGAGCTGCGTGCCCGGGATCGCGACATAGAGCTCATTATCGGCGAGCCCCGTGTAGACGCGGTTGCCGATGCACCCCAAGCTCAGACTGACCCGCCCCGCCTCGGTCGCCGTGGGCACGATGGCACAGGTCGGTCGAAGCTGGGCCGCGGGGGCGTAGTCCAATCCTGCGGCATGCACCGCTTCGGCCAGCAGCATCACCTGCTTGGGATTGCCCTGCACGATGACCACATCCGGGTCGACCGGCGTAGCCGTCAACGGCGCATAGATCGCAACGCCGAACGACATGCCCAGCCGCGGAATCGTCGGCACTTCGTCCATGCGAATGTACTGGATGCGGGCCATCGTCTCAAGCAACCCGCCGAGCTCCCGCGCCGCATTGGCAGGCAGGGTAACGCCGTGGGTGTGGGCGCCAATCGGGCAGTTGTGGTGATCCGTCGCCCGTGTGAAGAAGACCTGCCCTTCCGCGGCTAGGCGCCAGTACACGCAGCCAGCCGGTGCGGCAGTACCAACGTGCGGGACGTTGGGTGGCGACTCGGCCCTGAAAGCCACCGCCACAGGCTCGACTTGCAGGCCGAGCAATTTCCGCAACTGGAGTCCGTCTGTCTTGCAGTCCATGTAAGTCCTCCCTCTGTTAAGTCCGGCAGCAGGTCAGCGCCGGAAATAGGCCAACCAGGTGCCATGCTACCCCAATAGCCCGTGGGGCTCAACAGGCACCCGTGAGCCGGCACACCGGTGGGCCGTCTCAGGCGAGGTCGGGAACCTCCATTGTCCCCTCGCTGACGAGCACCGAGGTGCCGCCCACCCGAACCGCGATAATGGCGCCGTCTCGCTTGTCGGCCTCGACATACAAGATGCTGGGGCGGCCCATTTCGAATCCCTGCTCGATGCTCCATCGGAGCGTCGCATCGGACCGTCCATCTCGCACCCCAAGGTACCCCGCCAGTGCCGTCGCCGCGGCGCCCGTGGCAGGGTCCTCTTCAATTCCCAAGGCGGGGGCGAACATGCGAGCCCGGAGACTGGAGCCGCTCAACTCTGCGTCATAGGCGAAGACGTACAGATGCGGAGCCCAGTACGAGGAGAAAGATCGCTCCCACTCTTCCCGATTCACTCGGACCCGTCGGATGGCTTCCCGGTCGCGGACCGGGACGAACAGAAACGGCACCCCACAGGACACCGCTTGGGGTCCGGCCTCAGCCCGGAGCAGGTCAGAGGGGTGGAGCGACAGAGTCGCCGCGATCGTCTCCAGGGAAGGGGGCGGCGGGCCAAACTCCGGCAGTCTCGCCGCCGCCAGTTGAGCGAAGACCGGCCGCCCATCCTGGGCGCGGATCATCACCGCGACCGGACCCACGCCTTCCTCGAACACGATACTGGTCATTTCCCGTTCCATGGCGATCTCCCCTATCGATGCCAGGACGTGGGCAGTCCCGATCGTTGGATGGCCCGCAAATGGGAGTTCGGCGCTCGGGGTGAAGATACGCAACCGCCGCGTGTGCCCTGGCAGTTCCGCAGGAAACACGAAAACTGTTTCCGACAGGTTAAGCTCTCGTGCGATCCGCCGCATCTGCTCGCTACTCAGACCCCGCCCGTCTGGGAAGACCGCGACTGGATTGCCACCAAAGGCGCGATCTGTGAAGACATCGGCAGTATAGAAACGATACCGCATGGCCTCCGCTACCATCGCCTGGCCGTGCGGGACGTGGGCTCAACCACGGCCTGAAGCGCCCGATGTGATTGATCTCGCTCCGCTCGTTATCGCGTGGAACACTTGATGAACTGGCGACTTCAGAACGTCTTTGTGCGGGATCATTGGTGGTTAGGTTTTTGCAGCACGAAGCTTGAGTATATCACCTCTCCAGTCCGGAAACCTTCATACATCATAGAGCCTCTGACCCCGGCGAATTCCTGGAATGGTCCTAACAGCATCTTGTGCACTGCTTCCTGTATCAGCGCCAGTTTGCGTTCGTTGTCCAAATTCAGGGCTTCGATAACATTCGTTGTTATATTCGTCTCTTTGATCAGAGTCATCCCGGAATGACGTAACTCTCTACGAAGATTGTCGATTTCGTCTTTGTCACGAAAGTCTGCGTACAGAAAGTAACCACCCTGCCGGAGGACCCTCTTGACTTGCATAAGAAAGGCATTTATTGAACCATAACAGTGGGAGGATTCCACATTAACAACCGCGTCAAAGCTATCATCCCTAAAAGGCAGACATTCAGCATCGCCAACTACGAATGAAAGTCCTTCTACGAAAGAATAGCGTTTCTTGCAGAATGCCACTGCTCTTTTTGAAAAATCAACACCGACCACTCTTTTTGGCCTTAAAAAACATTTGATATAATATGCGCCCCCTCCCCGACCGCTGCCTACTTCCAGCACCTTTAAATCTTTAAGGTCAACAACATTGGCAACATGGTGATAGAGTTGGATGCAATAGCGATCTGGCTCGTCAGCATCGTCCAATTGGAGTTTCTCTGTCTGGGGGTCTAATGAAGCGTAGCCATAGTTTATGAATGACCACTCTTCTCTCTTGTAGGATCGTGCCAGGAACTGGTACCAGTGTCTCCAGATTAACTTTCTCAAATGAGGAGAAAGTCGACAAATGGCCATGAAGAGTTTAGCGATCATGAAGGACCCCTCATGATCATCGGGCCCAATCAATAGACCAGGATTCACAACAACGACGTCGCGATCTCGTGCGGCTGCAGCGAGTGCCAGTTCCTCGGCTGTGCGCTTTGCTTGCACGTACTCTACCTGAAGCCCTCGCAGGTTCCAAGTGTCATCTTCCGTCAGGGGCCGTCCGTGCGATGCGCCGACCGTAACGACGCTGGAGGTGTGCAGGAGGCGCGCCTGATTCATCAATGACCTGGACCTTGACACCCCCCCTCCGCCTTGTAATAATGAACAGGTTTACCACAGGACCAGAATCAGAGTCCGAATGAGCAGGGACAGCGATGTCGTACCCACTCAACGGGAAGGTTGCCCTGGTGACCGGCGCCTCCCGGGGCATCGGCCGCGCGATCGCGCGGAAGCTAGCCTCGGCCGGATGTCACTTGGCGGCGACGTATTACAACAGCCACGACGAGGCGGAGTCTCTGTGTGCGGAGGTCCGGGCAATGGGGCGGCGCGCCTGCGCGCTCCAGGGCAACGTCGCCAGCCCCGAAAGTGTCGGTGAGGTCATGGAGGCCTTTGGGAAGGAATTTGACCGCCTCGACATCCTGATCAACAATGCCGCTACCGGCGTGCTCAAGCCCGCTCTCGAGATGACCCTCAAGCAGTGGCGGTGGTGCTTGGAGACCAATGCGTTGGCTGTGAACCTCTTCGCTCAGCGCGCAGTCCCGCTCATGCCGCGGGGGGGCCGCATCATTGCCATATCCAGTCTCGGTGCGAGCCATGCGATTCCCGGGTACGGTTTCATCGGAGCTTCGAAAGCCGCCCTGGAGTCGCTCGTACGGACTTTGGCACAGGAGCTGGGGCCGCTCGGCATTTGCGTCAACGCGGTCAGTGCGGGACCCGTAGACACCGATGCCTTGAAGTTTTTCCCAAACCGCGAAGAGCTGCTCTCCTCATTCACGCAGCGGGCGCCGTCGGGGCGTGCCCTGACGCCCGATGATGTCGCGGGCGCGGTCTACCTCCTCTGCCTTCCGGAGGCCGACATGGTCACGGGTCACACGCTGGTCGTGGACGGCGGATTTTCCATTGCGAGCTGAGGGACCAGGATGTTCCAGGCCTCCGGTTTGGCGGACAAAGCAGTCATCATTACGGGCGGGACCCGCGGCATCGGGCGGGCAAGCGTGGAGCTCTTTGCAGCCGAGGGGGCTGATGTCACCTTTTTCTTTCGGCAAAGCCAGGCCCTTGCTAATGAGCTCGTCGCCGCCGGTCGTGCCGTAAAGCAGCGGATCACGGCGGACCAGGTCGATGTCCGAGACGGCAAAGCATGTGAAGCGGCCGTCGAGCGGATGGTGAGTCGCTGCGGCCGGATCGATGTGCTTGTCAACAACAGCGGGGTGATCCGCGATAACCTGCTCGGGCTCCTCGAGGACGACGACGTGAAGACTGTCCTCGACACCAATGTCGTCGGGATCTTTAACGTCACGCGTGCGGTGGTCACGCACATGATCTCCCGCCGCGCAGGTAAGATTATCAACGTGAGTTCGGTCGCGGGCGAAAAGGGGGGCCGAGGTCAGACAAACTACGCGGCAAGCAAGGGGGCAATCAACGCCTTCACCAGGGCGCTCGCCGTCGAGTTGGCCCCCCGCGGAATCACCGTGAATGCCGTGGCTCCCGGCGTCATCGAAACTGATATGTCACGCGATCTCCTCGAACAGGCACCTGACGAAGTAAAGTCGCGCATTCTCCTCCGGAGGGTCGGCATGCCGAGGGAGGTGGCCTACGCGATCATGTTCCTCGCTTCGAAGTATGCGGACTACATCACTGGGCAGATCCTCCACGTTGATGGCGGATTCAAGATGGAGTGAACGGATGCAGAGCTCATACGACACAATATCGAAGGATGAGGTCATGGAGGTTTATCCGAAGGTGGCGGAGACCATTGCGGAGGCTCTGGGTCGCGATCTCGACGACGTAAAACTGACGGCCCCGCTCATGGAAGGCCTCGACGCAGAATCGATTGACTTCCTTGACATCGTCTTCCGTCTCGAACGACAATTCAAGGTCAAGATCCCACGGGGAAAGATCGCGGAGGACGCGCGTGGCACCCTGTCGGAGGAGGAGTTTGAGCAGAAGGGTTACCTCACGGAAGCGGGCCTGAAGCGGTTGCAGGAGCACCTCAGCGAGGTTTCTCCAGAGCGCTTCAGATCTCCGATTAAGGCCCGCGACATTCCACGCCTCTTTACCGTGGAGACCTTTTGCAAACTGGTGGTGCGAGCCCAGAAGCAAGCCACAAAGTCCCCGGATGGCTAGAAGACCTTCAGTCCACCCGGATCACAGAGCACCGCATGCAAAGGCGTCAGGTCGGGAGAACCCGGCGTGCGGTTGATGAGTTGCGCGCGGTACGGCACATGCCGGTTCAGAACCTCGGTATGGGGCCCCTTTCCAAGAACGGTGGCCAGGAATGGCATTCTTATTTGTCGATCGAATCACAGAGATCGTGCCCGGCAGGCGGGCCCGCGGCACCTTCTCCATCCCAAAAGATCTCCGAAGTCTGTCACCATGCCTTGTCGGTGAAGCGCTTGGACAGCTCGCAGCGTGGGTCGCGATGGCACAGGTAGCGTTTCGCAGTCGACCGGTTGCGGGAATAACCGGTGAGTTCAGAATAAAGCGAGATGCTTCTCCGGGGGCAATTCTCGACCTGGAAGTGGAGCTCGACACCTGTGAGAGTGATGCAATCCTGTATGGCGGATCGGCGCGTGTCGAGGACCGTCCGATCGTGGAACTCAGCCGGTGCGTCGGTCCCATGCTTCCGATGGAGGACTTCGACGATCCCGAGGTCGTGCGCGACCGCTTCGAGTTGCTCTGCGGCGCAGGGGCACCTCCCCAAAGCTTCTCCGGTGACGTCGCGCCAAGCCCCCGCATTGTGGTTATTGATCACAATCCCGGCAAGCGGCTTCGTGCGGAAATGCAAGTTCCCAGTTCGGCCCCGTTTTTCGCAGATCACTTCCCGCGGAGGCCGGTGTTTCCCGGAACGCTCCTCATCGATGCAAACGTGCATCTTGCAGTTCGCCTAGCCAGAGAGGTAGTTGACCCGAGCATCCGTATGCTGCTCAGGACGACGCGCATCTCGAACGTGAAAATGCGCTCGTTCCTGCCCCCCGGTCAGTCACTGGAGATTGATGCGGAGATCGTAACGGCGAGCCGGAGTTCTGCCGAGATTACGCTCATCTCGGAAGCTGAAGGCCAACGGGTGTCGACCGCCCGTGTGGAGACAGGCCTGTGGGTGGCATCGTGACGCGCGCACGAGTTCGGGTAGCGATCACCGGACTGGGCCTCGTGACTCCCCTCGGCAACGACACCAGGACCACGTGGGAGGCCCTCCTCACTGGTCGCACGGGAATCGCTCCTATCATGACCTTTGACGCCAGCGGCTTTCCGGTCCGAATCGGTGCCGAGGTAAAGGGATTTGACCCAAGAACCGCCATCGAGGACCGCAAGCTCCTCAAGTTTTCCAATCGGTATCACGGCTTCGCCCTCGGCGCAGCCGAAGAGGCGATTCGGGACGCCGGCATCCGCCCTGAGAACGCTAGCGCAGCCCGCTGGGGTTGCGTCGTCGGAAGCGGGATGATGGGGATCGAGTTCGGTGAACTCGTTGAGGCGCATCGCCGATTTGCTGTGGATGGCCATATCGCTCCGGAGCGATTCGGCATCGACGGAATCGCTGGTGCGGACCCGCTCGTGTTCTGCCGAAGTCAGGCGAACAACGGACTTTCGCTCTTGCTCCAACATTTCGGGATCCGCGGCTATGCCACAGCCGTTCACACCGCGTGCGCCTCGGGAGGGCAGGCAGTCGGAACGGCGGTGAAGTTGATTCGACGCGGGACCGCTGACTTTGTCCTCACCGGCGGCTTCGACTCGATGCTGAACCCGGTTGGGCTCGCGGCGTTCTGTCTCCTTGGCGCCCTTTCACCGGACAATGATGAGCCCGAACGGGCGAGCCGTCCGTTCGACCGCACGCGCAACGGTTTCATCCTCGGAGAGGGGGCCGGGTTTCTCGTTCTCGAGGAGTGGAATGCGGCCTGCCGGCGCGGGGCGCGGATTTATGCTGAACTCGCCGGTGACGGGAACTCCCTCAGCAGTTACAGAATCACCGATTCCCATCCATCAGGCGATGGGCCGATCCAGGCGATGGCTCAGGCCCTCGCCGATGCCCGCGCACGCCCTGAAGATGTCGACTACCTCAACGCCCACGGGACGTCGACTCCCATGAACGACCGGAGCGAGTGTGCAGCGGTCCGCGCCGTGTTCGGCGCCCATGCGGACCGGATCGCGGTCAGCTCGACAAAGAGTCTCATGGGGCACCTCATCGCGGGGGCCGGGGCGGTCGAGGCCGCGATCTGCGCCCTGGCGATCCACCATGGGCTCCTTCCGCTCAACGCAAATCTCCACGAGCCCGACCCTGAATGCGACCTGGATTTCGTCCGCGACCTCCCGCACCCCCGAAGAGTAGGCGTTGCCATATCGAACTCCTTCGGCTTCGGCGGGTCGAACAATTGCGTCATCCTTCGAAACCCTGAGGACGTTCACATATGAGCAAGAAGGTGATGATAACCGGCGAGGGCGCCATCTGCGCCGCGGGGAAGGACCCGGATGAGATCTGGAAAGCGGCGAGGGCTGGGCGATCCGCGATCGACGCAATCCAGCAGTGGGACTCCTCAAATTGGCCATCCAGACTAGCGGGAGAGATTGCCGACCTCAACCCGCGAGCATTAGTGGAGGATCGAAAGCTCCACAAGCTCGTCCGGCGCACCGATCTTCTCGGGTTGTACGCCGCATCGAAGGCGATAGAAGATGCCGGGCTCATCCCGCATCGTGACGCCCTTGATCCCGCCCAAGCCGACCTGTTCAATGATCGCACGGGGGTCTATGTCGGGGGGGGCGGCGGTGCCTACCAAGACCAGTACGATTACTTCCCCCTGCTCACCGCCGCGAGGGGGGACCTGGGGATCTTCGGTCGCCAACTCGCCACGACCGTAAACCCGATGTGGCTTCTCCGGACCCTGCCCAACAACGTCCTCTGCCATATCGGAATCCGATACGCCTTCAAGGGGCCGAATGCGTGCATAACAAACCACACCGCCAGCGGGATGCTCGCCGTCGCCGAGGCGGCCGCTGCCCTTCGCGCAGGCGAGGCAGACCGTGCAGTCGCCGTCGGGCACGACTCCCCCATCGAACCGGAGACAATCCTCTATTTCCATGCGCTCGGCCTCCTCGCTGCGGATACGATTCGGCCCTTTGACAGCGCCCGGAGCGGGACTCTTTTAGGGGAGGGTGCCGCGGCGCTCGTCCTCGAAACGGCAGCGGCAGCCCGGGCACGCGGCGCGAAGGTTCGCGGCGAGTTTCTCGGCAGCGCCTGTGTCGCCGAGGGGGAAGGGCTCCTCTCGATCCGCACGGACGGGGATGGGCTCGTACGCGCTATTGTCCTGGCGCTCGAGGACGCGGAGATCGGCCCGGCAGACGTCGGGATGATCGTGGCCCACGGAAACGGCCCCACGGAAACGGCACACCACCGTCGGACGCGTCGGAGGCATCGGCAATTCGCCATATCTTTGGGACGAAGCCGCCACCGACCACGGCCTTCAAGTGGGCCTTCGGGCATCTCTTGGCCGCCTCAGGGATCCTCGACACCGTATTGGCCCTCGACTCGCTCCGGCATGGGGATGTTCCCGGGATCGCAACCCTCCGCGAGCTGGACCCGGCCTGCGCAACCCTGGCAGTATCTACAACGGCGCAACCGCCGCGCAGCGGCGTCGCACTCGTTCTCGGCCGTGGCTTTGCAGGAACAAACGCCGCACTGCTCTTGCGAGCCTCGGCTGACTAAGGGAGACGGATGGTGGACGACTCTGGTCCCCGGACGCGCTGCGGCATTGACTCCGTCCAGATCGCGCGCATAGAACGTCTGCTTCGCGAGACACCCCAGGAGGACCTCCTCCGGATCTTCTCCGCGGAGGAACTCCAGGACGCCGGGGATGGAGTCGGTCGACTGGCCAGCCTCGCGGCACGGTTTGCTGCCAAAGAAGCGTGCCTGAAACTCTTTCCCCGTGAGACCGCACTCGGACAGATCGGTCCAGGGGACTTTGCGGTGGCACGCGACGGTTACGGCGCGCCCAGCGTCGTCTATAGTCCGAAGATTCAGGAACTCCTCGATCGTTATCGGCTCAAAACGATCGCGCTCTCTCTCACGCACGACGGAGCTACCGCTTCCGCCGTCGCGGTGACCGAGCCTGCGGAGACGCGGGTGCCCCTCGCCGGCAGGCTTATCTACCATCTCCTTCCCATACGCCGTCGGGTAGTCCTCTCGAATCTCCGTCGCGTCTTCGGGGGAAAGGTCCCGGAGGAGGAGATCGTGCGGCTGGCGCAAGCCTTCTACGGGCACCTGGCCCGTTTCGTCGTCGAGTTCCTCCGCTTCCCGCTCATCCCTGCGCAGCGCCGCGCCGCCCTCGTGCGTGTAGAGAATGTCGAGGCAATTCTTCGTGCGCATGCGCTGGGGAAAGGGGTTCTCGTTCTCACCGGCCACTTCGGGAACTGGGAGTTGGCAACCGCCGCGGGGATCGCACAATTTCCCGAATACCGGGGCCGGTTCCACATCACGCGGAAACCCCTTCGCCCCCTCTGGCTCGACAGCTTCGTCTACGGACGATCCCGTCGCGAGGGTTTCGGCGTCCTTCTTAAGAAGGGGGCGCTTGAGGCCATCCTAGATCGGCTGGCTGCTCAGGATATCGTCGTATTCATCCTCGACCAGCACGCCGGTGGCAGGGACGGTGTGGTGGTGCAGTTCTTCGGTCATCCAGCCGGGACGTTTCGAAGCCTTGCGACCATTGCGCTTGCGACCGGGGCACCAGTGGTTCCGGCAGCGACGTGGCGTGAGGCGGATGGCCACCACGTGCTCCGGTTCGACGAGGCCCTCCCTTTGGTGGAGTGTAACGACGTTAATGAGGCGATTCGCGTGAACACACGTATGTACAATGCCGTCCTCGAGCGGTTCGTTCTCCGGCATCCCGAGCAGTGGTTCTGGATGCACCGCCGCTGGAAAGGACCTCGTTTGTCCACCAGCCACTCTTCCCCAGGCTCCTGACCGCCCTGTCCGCACGCGTTCCGGTATACACATCCTGGGATCCTAACGACCATGCGGGTCCGACATCGTCAGGACAGCCGCACCCCGGAGCTCTCCTCGCCGGAGACACACCCCGGAGCTCTCCTCGCCGGAGACACCCCAAGGCGTCATTCACCCGCCGAAGCCCAAAAATTCGTACCTCCGTTCTGACCGGGACTTGCGGCGCGATGGCCAGGAATTCTTCGCCATCCCTCCGCGTCAGATTGGCCACCGAGCGCACTACGCGTTCTCCCCACAACAGGCGATAGGCGAACGATGGAATATCACTCATGTGAATGCCGGCGCAGACGACGATTGCGCCTTTGGTGCTTGCGTTCAGTGCCGCCGGAAGTAGCGAACCGACCGGCGCAAAGATTATTACGCCATCTAGTTTCTCGGGTGGCAGCTCCGTCGAGTCGCCCGCCCAACTGGCCCCCAGTTGACGGGCAAACTCTTGGGCCTCGGTGTCACCCGGTTTTGTGAAGGCATAGACACGCTTCCCCTCGTACACGGCCACCTGGGCGATCACGTGGGCGGCGGCGCCAAATCCGTAAATTCCCAGTCGTTCGATATCTTTCCCGACCATCCGATACGATCGGTACCCAATGAACCCCGCGCACAACAAGGGAGCTGCCTCAGTGTCACCGTAGACTGCGGGGAGACGAAAGCAATAGCGCTGATGCGCGGCCGTGTATTCCGCATACCCCCCGTCGAGCGTATAACCGGTGAACCGCGCCTCGTTACACAGGTTTTCTTGCTCCTTCCGGCAGTAAGGGCACCGGCCGCACGTCGCACCGAGCCAGGGCACGCCAATCCGGTCACCCACGGAAAACTCTTGGACGTGCTCCCCTTTGTGAACAATGGTGCCGACGATTTCGTGTCCCGGGATCAAAGGGAGCTTTGGGCCCGGGAGTTCACCGTCCACGATATGCAGATCCGTCCGGCAGACGCCGCAGGCCTGAACCCGAATCAGAACCTGGTCTGGACCTGGCCGAGGAACAGGTACCTCCGTCGCTCGGAGCGGCTGCCCCGGAGCCTCGAGTACCATCGCACGCATATGTGTCGGGAGCTCCATGCTTTGCGCCGCCGCGATGTCGCCCATAGGCTCACCTGCAGAACAGCACGATTCTCTCATGACGGCCGGCGCTCCGGATGGAGCGCGCGAATCTCGGCATGCCGAAAGCAGGAAACCAGGTGGTCATTGACCATGCCGGCGGCCTGCATGAACGCATAGCAGACTGTCGAGCCGGCGAACGCAAAGCCCTGCTCCCTCAAGGCTTCACTCATCCTGTCCGACTCCCTCGTTTTGGCCGGAACTCGACGGATCGTCTTCCAGGAGTTGTGTCGCGGGCTACCGCCCACGAATTGCCACACGAAGGCATCAAACGATCCGAACCTGTCCTGGATTCGGAGAAATGCCCGGGCGTTCGTGACCGCGGCCTCAACCTTTTGCTTGTTCCGGACGATCCCGGGATCTGCCAGCAGCCGCCCGATGTCCCGTCTCGTGTAACAGGCGATCTTCTCCGGGTCGAAGTTGGCGAACGCCTTGCGGAAATTCTTCCTCTTGTGGAGGATGATCGCCCAACTGAGGCCGGCCTGAAAGGCATCCAGTACCAGGTGCTCGAATAGCTTGCGGTCGTTGTGAACGGGCACCCCCCACTCGTGATCGTGGTAGGCAATCATCAACTCACTTAGCTCGGCCCAGCAGCATCGCTTCATTGAAGCTCCTGCCACCCGGTCCGTGGCCACTATTCCGGACCTGCCCAACCGACCACGCTCAAATCCACACGCCCCTGTTGGTCAAAGCGAATGTCTTCTCCCTCGAGCAGCTGGCGTTGTCTCGCGCTCCCCTCCCCGCTACGTCGGGGACTGATCTTGCCCCGGGAATTGATGACCCGATGCCAGGGCACATCCGTATCACAGGGAAGAGCAGCCATGGCATACCCGACGGCCCGGGCCGTACACCTTCCCACGATCCTTGCAATCTGAGCATAGGTAGCTACCTGGCCGGCCGGAACGTGATGAACCGCGCTATATATCCGATCGTAGAGGCCGTTCACGTACGCAAATCTACTCATTCTCTTTCTCTTTACCGCCGGACTA
>Ga0209431_10001675_pt1 | contig 18222 bp, 17 predicted proteins | sample RifCSP13_3_FD_184021 | JGI IMG/M metagenome (GOLD analysis project Ga0209431, IMG submission 184021) | Soil microbial communities from Rifle, Colorado - Rifle CSP2_sed 13_3 (SPAdes) (version 2) | ecosystem: Environmental > Terrestrial > Deep subsurface > Rock core/Sediment | place: Rifle...
ATGGGCGCGGCTGATGCCTGAAGTCGGGGCTGCCTTGTTGCTGTCCCTCCCGTTCTTTGTCATGATCCTGGCAACCAAACTGAGATTCAGGCTAATTGGGGATGAGGCGCCCTTCCACATGAAAGTAATCGAGGCCCTTGCGAATGATTGGCCGCGGATCAATCTGGCGGACTATTCGTCGGCGTCAACGCCGCTATCCTACATATTGCTGACGGCGTTTGGTAAGGTCGTGGGTTTCGAGATTTGGAAGCTTCGGCTGTTTTCCACCGTAGCGACTTTCATTGCCTCATATCTCTTCTATCGACTAGCCAGGAAGCTTAGGCTTCCCTATCCGATGCTCTGCGCTTTCATTCTGGTGTTCTTCCCCTACATATTCTTCTCCGGATACACCATCTATCCGGCCAGTTTCGCACTTTTTTTCGGCGTGGCGGCCCTGGACAACTATCTCATGGGCGATGGGTCGCTGCGCAAGATGCTGATGGGAAGTGTCTTTGCTACGCTTGCGATACTCTGCAGCCAGGCATACATCATTCTTCCAGCGAGCTTTCTTGCTGTTGAAGTGTTGGGGGCACTTCGTCGAGGCTCCATGCTGGCAACCAGATGGGCATACTCGCGCCTAATAGTGCTGGCAATCCCGATTCTGTCATTCGTCCCCCTTGTGCTTCTTTGGGGAGGATTTACGTCCCCTTCGAATCGGGCGGCCGCGGGTGGGGATTGGTATCTTGAACTAAATCCTCAGCAATTGAACTTCACACTTATTTTTGTGGGGTTCTACTTCTTTCCGGTTGTACTCAGGCGGCAGAGCAGAGACCTGCTCAATTCTTGGAGGTGGGTTGTGCCGTCGGCTGCGACGCTGTTTGCCCTGTACAGGTTCTTCCCGATTGTCCTGGAGGATGGTCCAGATCGGTTCCTGTATATGGCGGGAGTAGTGATTCGTGGACTGGACATCGTGAGGCGATCCCTCGGCGGTGGTTTCGTGGAAGTGGCTATGCTTGGGCTATGGTTGGCGGGCTTACTTATAGTACTGGGCGAATTGTCAGAGCGGATGTGGTCCGTCGATAGGATTAGGCTAGCGGCACTAGCACTTGGCTACGTAGGCCTCATGGCACTTTCACCCTTCGTATACGAGCGATACTACCTGATCCTCGTACCGCCATTGATCCTGTTCTTGTATAGGTCTTACAGGAGGAGATGGGTCGTTGCGGCGTGGACCGGCGTGCAGGCTCTGTTGGCTCTTGTATTCTCCTATTGGCAAATTGCGCTCAAGTAGCTCTGTGAGGGGAATTGACCGACTCTTGGTTGTTGAATAGGAGAACTCACTCGAATGAGAGGCGCGATGAGAATCCCACTCGTAGATCTGGCAAGTCAACACCGCGAGATCAAGGGAGAGCTAGAGGCAGCTGTGCATGAAGTAATGGAGAGAGGTGACTTCATCCTCGGCGAGGAGGTGGCTCGGTTCGAAGATGAGTTCGCCGCGTTTTGTGGAGCAGGGCACGCAGTGGGTGTGGCGAGCGGCTTGGCGGCGCTTGAGCTGACGCTGAGAGCTTACGGCATCGGACCGGGCGATGAGGTGATTGTGCCAGCCTTCACATTCGTCGCTACGGCGGCTGCAGTGACCTTCGCGGGGGCGGAGCCCATCTTCGTGGATGTGGATCCCTCGAGCTACTGCATCGATGTGGAGCACGTCGAAGCTGTAGTCACAGCGCGCACCCGAGCGATTCTTCCGGTGCACCTATATGGCTTGCCGGCGGAGATGGACGGGCTTCTGCGCGTTGCGAAGAAACATGGCCTGGTCGTGATCGAGGATGCATGTCAAGCGCACGGCGCGAGTTACAGGGGCCGGCGGACAGGCTCGCTTGGCCATGCCGGCGCCTTCAGCTTCTACCCCAGCAAGAACCTAGGAGCGTTTGGTGATGGGGGGATCGTTGTGACGGATGACGGCGACGTGGCCGACAAGATCCGAGCGATGCGAAACTGCGGTCAGAAGACGAAGAATGTCCACGAGCTGGCGCCGTTCAACCATCGGCTGGACACTCTTCAGGCGGCGATCTTACGGACGAAGCTGTGTTTCCTGGATCGATGGAATGAATCACGACGCAGGATTGCCGCCAGCTACGACGAGCTCCTCGAGGATTGCGCCGTGGTGACGCCGGTCACACCCATTGAGGCCAGGCACGTCTACCACCTCTATGTCGTGCGAAGTACACGTAGGGATGCACTCCAGGCTTATCTTCGTGAGCATGAGATCGGTTCGGCGGTCCATTACCCGACGCCGGTCCATCTCCAGCCATTCTATGAGGGCCGAGGGTTCCGTCAGGGGCAGTTCCCAGTGGCGGAGAGGCTTGCGAGTGAGGTGCTCTCTTTGCCGATGTACCCCTTTATGCCGGGTGAGCATCTCCAGTTCGTCGCTGCAACGATTGAGGCATTCCCGAACGAGCCGATCCAGTCCGGAGCACAAGCGCTGGCGAATCGCGGGATGCTGGAACTAGGCTAGGCCAGGAAGGCGAGAGAGCGAAATGGAACTCAGGCACTTCGTACAGATCCTTGGACGGCGAAGGTGGATTGTGATTGTTGTAGTGACTGTGACACTCCTGGTGGTCGGAGTGGGTACCTATCTGAGTAGGCCGGTATACTCATCGTCGGTAACCGTCCGAGTCGCTCAAGTGCAGGATAGTACTATCAGCTACTATGATCTGAGCTACTCAGAACGACTCATCAATACCTACGTCGAGCTGGTACGGAGCAGGCCGTTCCTATCCGAAACAGACCGCCGGCTTGGTCTTGGTATTGGATCGGAAGCCCTGTTCAAGATGATCAAGGCGGAGGCAAAGCCAAACACTGAGCTATTCAGCATCACAGTGGAGAATGAGAACCCAGGTACAGCGATGGACATCGCCAATACTCTCGGAGAGCTGCTGGTTGAACAAGGGGAGAAACTCTACTCGGGACAAGGCAAGAGCGCTCAAGAGATCCTCTTGGGTCAAGTGGCAACGGTTGAGAGCGGGTTGACCGCAGATAGAACACGACTGCTTACTCTACTTGCTGATCTGGATAGTGTGGATCGCTCCGCTGAGATAGACGCTCTGACGGCTAAAATCGACATAGAAAAGCAGACATATGCCACGATTCTCGAGTCCTATGAAAGAGCCAGGCTGGCCGACGAAGCGCGGGCAAATACTGCGACCATTGTCGAACCAGCAGTCGCGTCGCGGATGCCGAGTCAACCCAAGCCCGCGCTATACCTGACACTGGCGCTTATTGTTGGGCTGGCTGGTGGGATTGGCCTAGCCTTTCTATTAGAGAACTTTGACTTGGCCATCTACTCCGCCGACGACCTGGAGACGGTGGCGCAGGTACCACTATTGGGATCGGTCCCTATCTTGAGGGTCCCAAGGAAGCTCAGGGGCGCGCCCCTTCTTCTCCGGCGAAACGGCCAGTCGTCAGCAGGCGAAGCTTTCCGCGTCTTGAGGACGAATATCCTCGCACTGGGTGCCGACGGACCTCCCCGAACGGTTCTTATTACGAGCATCGAGGCAGGGGCGGGTAAGACAACCGTGCTGGCCAATCTGGCGGTGGCATTGGCGCAATCTGGGAGAAGGATCGTTGCGGTCGACGGAGATTTCAGAGATCCGTGTCTGAATAGCGTATTCGGTGTCTCAGACGATTTCGGCCTGAGCAATGCTATCTTCGAAAAGGGGAGGTTTGGGTCTGCTTTGCGTGAGACAAGGGTCCCAGGGCTGAGAGTACTCACAAGTGGGCCTCTTCCGCCTAACCCCACCGAGCTCCTTGGTTTGTCAAGAACGGCTGAGTTGATCGGCGAATTGGCCAATGGATCGGACATGGTCCTGCTTGACAGCCCACCGATGTTGGCATTCGCTGATGCGGTTGCGCTGGCTCCGATGGTGGATTCTGTTGTGCTTGTGGTGGCAAGGGGACAGTTGACAGAAAGAGGTATTCAGAGAGCCTTGCAGCAATTGGACAAGGTTGGGGTGAGATCGATAGGAGTTGTTTTCAACAAGGCGCAAACTGGTGATGGAGTCTAGAAGTGCTTCTGGCACCGGGCATCCCCTATAGGTTAGTGGTACGCTGCGAACTGATCCAGAAGACATGCTCAAACCCATGTGAACTGTGGTGTGGGCTGGCAAGGGTTCTAGAGGCGCATTTCGTCTTCGTGGCCAGCTGAGGCATTGGAACAAGCCTTTGGCCAATTCTGAAAAGCATGAGAACGCGGAACATGCATGATGCTCAGCTCTATTCGGTATCTGATTCGCCGATCTAACATCGTGTTCGGCCTGGCGTCGGTCTCTCTCGCCCTCGCGATGGGGGTGGTGTTGGCGTTGTTGGTGCTGATAATGGCGCCAACAATACCAAGCTGGTCAAGTTATAAGCTGGTGCTCGTTGGGGTGTTAGGACTTGCCTACCTCGGAGCGCTGATGGTAGGCGATCTTCGGAGGTCCTTGCTGGTGTCTCTCGTTCTTGCTATTCCGCTGAACCTTCCTTTCTCCCCGCTGGGCGATGTGCCTTATCACGCGGGGGGGGCCTTGGCAGGGGTGGTGTTGTATCCATATGATTTTCCTTTGATCGGTCTGCTGATTCTGTCGTTCTTGGACACTCTGGGTAAAAGAAAGCCTATTCATTTTTCTGGGATAGATGTTGCAGCTATCCTGCTCATCCTGTGGACCACGCTGTCGATCTACAACTCTTCTCAGATCCCGCTCAGTGTGTTCGAGGTCCTCAGGATGGCGAAGTTGTATCTTCTCGCTCGCGTGATCGCTGGCAATGTCAATACGAAAAGGGATACCCGGGATGTGCTTATTGCAATCCTAATTGGGCTGACGATTCAAGGTGTGATTGGAGTGCTTCAGTATGCAACCGGCACTGATCTGGGTTTAGGATTGTATACAGTCGGGAATCTTCGCCGTGTCTCGGGCACTGTCGGTTGGCCCAATACATACGGCGCCTACGCGGCCGCGGTCCTTTCTTTTGGGCTGGCGTTTTGGATATTCGGTGCCCACAGCAAACTCCAGCTGCCAATCAAACTGGCATCCATTCTTGGGGTAACTGCATTGGTCTTGTCATTCTCGCGTGGTGCTTGGATATCGCTTGTCGCTGGGGTAGGGTTTAGCCTGGTCTTGGCATGGCGAACCGCAAGATTGCGCAATCGAGTATTAATCAGGGCGGTCTGGATCCTGCTGACTGCCGCCACGCTTGCGTTACCCTTCAGAGGTCCCTTAGTTTTGCGCATCTCCGAGCTTGAGTCTGATGCGGGTGTGCTGACCGATCGCATGAAACTCAATCAAGTTGCGATAAACATGATAGGCAGCCATCCGGTCCTAGGTATTGGGATCAACACATTCGTGAATGAGATGGGGCGATACGATCCGACAGGGGTCACAGCATACTTCCCGCAGCCTGTTCACAATATCTACCTTCTTATCGCAGCCGAAACCGGCATAGTCGGACTTGCTTTGTTTCTTCTGTTGATACTGCTTGCCTTTCGGGCGGGATTTCAGGCCACCTTGAGCGAAGACCTTTTCGTTTCCGGTTGCGCGGCAGGCGCTCTAAGCGGCCTAGTCGTGTTGATGGTCAACAACATCGCGGACGCTCATCTCAGGACGGATGTCTTATCTGGCGTTTTTTGGCTCTTGATAGGGATTCTAGTTGCTCTCCGAGGGAAGTGGTTTTCACCTCACTTGGACACATCACCTTGGAGCGGCTCCGGCAGATTCATCACAGACCCCTCTGAGAGCGGTAATGCCGCTGCTAGCCTGTGAGTAGTCAGAATCGGTTATGAAGATAGCCGTGCTTGTATATAGCCTTTATGGGATCGGAGGCGTACCGAAACACGTCCTCTACCTGAGCCGTGAATTCGCCGCTATGGGCCATCAGGTAACAGTGTGGTCCGTGGAAGATAGCACAGACCTATGCTACCCGGAACTTACAAAAGGACTGGACATCAAAGCGTTTCGGCCGGCACGACTTCCGACAGTTGATGAGACTCGGAAACCTCCTGGAATCAGAATGTCGGCTTATTTGTGGTCGCTGTGGAGGTATTACCAAGATCAACGCAGGTTGTTTTCAACTATGCCAGGTGGATATGACATGGTTAGTGCTCATGGCAATGCAAGTAGTTGGGCGGCGGCGGCGTATAAACGAAGGTATGGAACCCCAGTTGTGTGGCTGAGCAATGACTTCTGGCCGGTGGCGAGTCATCGCTACGAACTGGTCTCCAACGCCCGGGAGAAGATCAAGCACGTCATTAAAGAGAGCCTTTGTTTTCCGTTTGATCGATACGATCAAGCTGCTGTTCGTGAAATAGATAAGGTCGCCGTCCTAAGTGAGCGAGTGAAGTCCCAGATGACGGAACACTACGGCGTAGACCCTGTCATTGTCCGAGCAGGTGTTGATGCCTCGCGATTTGCGCGTGCTAGTGGTCAGAAGACAAAGGCTCGCTATCTTGGTCGTGACAGCTCGTTTCTTCTTTTGACTGTGTGCCAGCCGATCCCGCTCCGCAGGCTGGAGGATGTTATTCGAGCCATTCGTTTACTGGTGGAGGAAGGACACGACGTCACCTACCTGGTTGTGGGGCGAACATCTGTGGACTCCACTTATACGCGGTTTGTGCAGGCCGAGGTGGCTGCATGCAATCTTGGTGATCGCGTCAGATTCATCGGTGAAGTCTCCGAGGAGGAACTGGTCGACTGCTATCACGCGTGCGATGCATTTGTATGGGCTTCCGACGAAAACCAGTCCTGGGGGTTGGCCGGTATGGAGGCCATGGCGGCCGGCAAGCCCGTCATTGTGTCCAGTGCAAATGGACTCGCAGAGGTCTTGGAAGATGGCAAGACGGCACTGTTGGTCGCACCCCGCTCTCCAGAGGCGATTGCGGACGCGGCCAAGCGACTAATGGGAGATCCAACGCTGGCCCACTCCGTGGCCGGCGAAGGCCAGCGACTTGTGCGCGAAGGGTACTCGTGGCGCAGACATGCGGAGGAGATAATGGCTCTGCTCCATGAGGCCACAAACGAACAGTAGCGCCAGAATGCCTTGGGTGGGGAGCTATTCGCCGATGCGCTTGCCGGGGACTGTCAGGGGATGGAAAGGCCTGCACGTGAATGTCATTGCTACGCTTGCCAAGAATAGAATCGCCAAGAATACGTCAATCCTGGTACTGGCCCAGATCGCCTCACGCGCTTTGGGCATCGTGTACGTCGCGGCTTTGGCTAGGTATGTAGGGGCAGAGGGCATCGGCAACATCTCCACGGCTAACGCCCTGAATGGCCTCCTGGTGTTGGTGGTGGGCCCGGGGCTGAGTACTCTACTTGTTAGGGACATCGCGGCGGATGCGAAGAAGGCTGGAACATATCTCAGCAATATGCTCTTCCTCAGGGCCCTGCTTGGCGCTTCTTTCATTCTACTAGTGGTGATTGTGACTTGGGTTGCTGGGTATCAAGGTGATACCGCTCTCATTGTTCGTGCCTATGCGCTGGTTTACCTGATCGACACGCTGGGCGAAATCCTAACCTCTGTGTTTCGAGCTTTCGAGCGCATGGAATTCGATGCGGGTAGTCAGGTCCTGCGAGACCTGATCAACGTGTCGCTCTCTCTGCTCGCAATCTATCTACATCAGTCGCTTCTCACCATCGTTTACATCTCTGTCATAGCCCAGGCCTGCAAGTTTCTTCTTATGATTGCTCTCGTGTACGGGCGTTTTGTGCGACCCCGGCTGACAATCAGTTTCAGGACAAGCAAAACTCTACTCATTTCCAGCCTCCCCTTTGGTGTCCTGCTCATCCTCGCTGCGGTACAAGCTCAGTTGGGGACCTTTGTTCTCTCTCTTTACCATACTGCAGACACAGTGGGGCTCTATTCGGCGGCGTTCTCCTTGATCACCATGCTGCTGCTATTGCCAAACGCGTTCTCATTAGCCATATATCCAACTTTCTCGAAGCTCTACGTTCATGCCAGGCACGACCTGCAGCGCGCTTACCAGATCTGCTATAAGTATCTCTTGGTGGTGGGATTTCCACTAGGGCTGGGGACCATGCTGGTTGGCAACAGAGTCATCTTACTAATCTACGGTCATGAGTTTGAGGGCTCAGCGACTGCTATCAGGATACTGGGACTATTTCTATGCACCATCGTTGGCTGCAGCAACGGCCCTCTGCTCTATGCGGCCGGCCGGCAGCGTTTCTTTGCGTGGACCCAGGGTCTGGCGGTGGGCGCTACCGGGATCCTAAGTCTCCTGCTGATACCGAAGTGGGATCTGGCCGGCGCGGCCATAGCCTTCGTGTTGCCCGGAGTAGCAACCTTCTTCGTTCACTCCATAGCCAGCCATCGGCAGGTTGGCTTGTCGTTGCCGTGGCTGGCGATGGGCAAGATCCTCCTCGCAACCTTGCTTATGGGCCTTATCGCTTCGGTTTCTCTGGGTGCGGGTGTGCCTTGGCTGGCCGTCGTATTCATGGTCGCCCCGAGTACGTATGGTGTTTCGATTCTTTTGTTGGGTGTCGCGAACAAGGAAGAGCTTCGAAACTTAGCTGGCGCTCGGATCTAGCCGGGGTATTGAGAGGACTTTCGCGTACGGCGGCTGCAAGCGAAGAGTATCGTACATGAGGGCCTATGTGCATAGGATCTTGGTGATGTCTCAGTTCGGGCTTTCTTCGGAAGGGTATACATGAGTGGTATAGAGGAAATGAGGCGGAATTGGGAGGGCTTTGCCGAATCAGACCCTTTCTGGGCTATTCTGACTGATGCAAAGAAGAAGTATCGCGCGTGGACTGTCGATGAGTTCTTCCTAACTGGCGTAAGCGAGATGGAAATCGTATTCCGTTATGTTCACTCCTTAGGATTATCTTTGGATACGAAGGGACGTGCTCTCGATTTTGGCTGCGGCGTTGGTCGTCTTACTCAGGCAATGTCAGAATACATCGACAATTGCATTGGTGTTGACATCTCCCCAACCATGATTGAGATGGCCAATGAACTCAATAGAGTCCCATTGCGTTGCTCCTACCTTGTTAATGAATCACAAACACTTCCACAATTCCCAAGTGGCTGTTTTTCTTTCATATATTCTAGTCTTGTGCTGCAGCATATCGAGGAAGAGTATGCTGTGAGATATCTCAAGGAGCTAATCAGAGTGCTACAGGGCGGGGGCATTCTGATCTTCCAAATTGCGGATCGTCTGGTGACTGGTAATCGTTGGAGACTAGTGTCGGAACTAGCCGGCATGCTCAAGAACCTAAGAGGCAAGGTGAGATTGCGAACAAGGATCAGACGGCTTCTTGTATTCTCTGGCATTGTGAAGCCAGGAAAAGAGGACAGCCATAGCGCGATGCTGAGAGAATTCACGATCAAGATGCATTGCGTGCCAGAAAGCACTATACGAGATGTTGTGCAGTCTTCAGGAGCGCGTGTTTTCGACGTACAGTGGACAAATTCCACTGATTCAGACTTTGATGGAAGGCTTAGGTATCTCGAAGAGGAGACAAAGACTGGACATATCAGCAAACAATACTGTGTAGTGAAAGCCAAATGAGAACCTTGTTGCATACTACTGTCGTCTTAGATGCATTTTGGACATGAATGTCCAGATCTCAGCGGTCGTATGCACTCATAACCGCGCAGCCTATCTGCGCAAGGCTCTCCAGAGCCTGGTTGACCAGACTATGGCCCAGGAGCTATACGAGATTATCGTTGTGGACAATGCTTCGACGGACGGCACCAAGCAAGTGGTCAGCGAATACTCCGGCGCATCGAATCTGCGGTGTCTCTATGAGCCCGTCATCGGCCTTTCAAGGGCGCGCAACACCGGGTGGGGCAACGCACGGGGGGAGTACGTAGCCTATCTTGATGATGATGCGGTCGCTTGTCCAGGATGGTTGGCAAAGCTGCTTGAGGTTTTCGATACTTTTGAGCCGAGACCAGGATGTGTCGGGGGCAAGGTTGAGCTGATTTGGGAGGTAGCGAGACCGGATTGGCTTGCAGACGAGTTGCTCGGATTCCTCGCTAGTCTTGACTGGTCTGACGTCCCGATTATTGTAGACGAACGGCAGTGGTTGCCCGGAGGTAACATGGCCTGGCAAAGAGATCTTCTGCAGAAAGCAGGAGGATTTCGGGAAGACCTAGGTAGACAAGCGGGTAGATTGCGAGGGTCCGAGGAGATCTATCTACAACAACAACTGGCCTCGTGGGATCTCCGTTCTGTCTATCATCCTGAAATCGTAATAGGCCACCACGTGCCTGCTTCAAGATTGACAAAAGGGTGGTTCAGAGAGAGAGCGTATTGGCAGGGGAAGTCCGATGCGATTATGTCGGATCCAGAGGATCGTCTTTCCTTCGCCCTTCGAGTGCGACTGGCACTCTCACGGATTGGCTGGTCGCTACCAAGATTCGCCCTCATGCTCGTGGGAACCAACGCGGCGGCCCGTTTCAGGCGACAGTGCCAAGTGGTTGAGGCAATGGGGTATGTTTCGGGCTTGTGGCGACGTGGCGAAGAGCTCGCGTAGCAGTCAACTCGGATAGGTCATCATACGGGCCAGATCAGGAATGTGCGGCCTGTTCTCTATAATGGAGAGTCGGAGATTCATATGCGGCGCGGTACTGCCGAACCCGCAATAATGTATGGTGAACACCGTGTCGTGCAGGTCGTGTTCGGACCATATGAACGGGCCATCTCTTTGTAAGGGCGACCCATAGGGTCGATAGTCATGGAGGCCCCCGTGAATTGGCGTTCAACAAATGTACTTGTATCTGGTGGTGCTTCCTTTATAGGTTCGCACCTGGTGGATGCGTTGGTTGAGCGCGGAGCATGTGTGCGAGTCGTCGACAATTTGAGTAGCGGAGCAATGGAGAATATCCAAGATCATGTAGAAGCCGGGAGGATTGACTTTCACCTAGGGGATTTGCGCGAGTTGTCGTTGGCGCGGCGCATGATGGAGGGCGTAAGTGTATTCTTCCATCTGGCTGCCGACCACGGAGGAAGAGGTTACATCGATACACACCAGGCAGACACAGCGACGAATTTCGCACTGGATGGAATTGTGTTCATGGCAGCTCGAGAGGCTAGCGTAGAGAAGGTCGTCTTTGCCTCTTCTGGTTGTGTGTATCCTGAGCATATGCAGACTGATCCGAATGAGATTCTCTATCTGCACGAGGACCTCGCGCAAGCACCCTATGACGCTGACAACACATATGGCTGGGCGAAGTTGATGGGCGAGATCACTTTGAGAACCTACTACGATCAATATAGAATGCGTTCCGTTTCGGTCCGATATTTCACCGCTTATGGTCCTAGGTGCCTTGAAAATCATGCCGTTATGGCCATGATCGCCCGCGCATTCATTGGCCAAGACCCTTACGTGGTGTGGGGAACAGGTCAGCAAGTTCGCAACTGGACTTACATTGACGATATTGTCGAAGGCACCATTTTGGCGGCAGAGACTGTCGATGATGCGTCGGCTATCAATCTCGGAACAATGGAGCGCATAAAGGTGGTGGATGCGGTAAGCGAAGTGCTGAGCTACACAAGGCACAACCCCAAGCTGGAGTTCCAGATAGACATGCCAACTGGTCCCTATAACCGTGTGTGTGACAACTCGAGGGCGAAGGAGTTGCTTGGCTGGGAGCCGGAAGTGGCCTTCGTAGATGGTCTACATCGGACAATCGATTGGTATTCGCGCCATAATCAGCGCGACGAGGTTGAGGTGTCGTTAAATCGTCTGCTCACTGGACGCTAGGCCTGCAAGAACAATTCGACTTCAATGCAGGTGATCAAGTTCCAGCCGGGATGCATCCGCATGCTCGATTGCCTAGTGATAGTTTACGCTTGGTGGATTTCTCTCCATCGGGTTGCGTCTTGAGGGAACAGGCAAAGGCTTTAGTAGTCACCGCGATTACGTGGTGCTTGAGCCTTTGGAGGGGTTGGGAGATGGCGGGAAGAAGAGCCAGGATGGCTCGTAGGCCGTACCCTGCCGGTGTGCGGTGAAGTGAATCGAAGGTTATGTTAGCTCATTCTTTGCTAGACCCTGACTCAAATCGCGCGGTAACAGCATCGCGTCCCAAAGGGATCCATGTAGCCTTGGCGACTGTAAGTCAGCTCGAATACACCTTGGAATTGGCAAACGCGCTTGCCCGCGATGTGCGAGTCACGCTTTTTCTATTCAAGAGGCGGGTGGGGCTGAGCGTGGGAGCTTCAGAAGACATGCAAGGTTCCATGCGAAGGCAAGGCTTACTTAGTGCGGATGTCGAGTTAGTCCTGTTACCGTCCTGGCGTGTGCGCGATCCACGTAACGTGCGTGCGATCCTTCAGATGAGGCACGAGATAGCCGCTAGATCGCCTGATGTCGTGCATATTACTCAGGGAGGGGGAGGAGACCTATGGATGGCGATAGCTGGCTTGTTTGTGCGCGCCTATCCATTTGTCGTGACATTAATGGATGCACAAGCTCACCCAGGAGATAGTCCCGCGCCCTGGATATGGCGGCTGACGAATGCAATGGCGATTCGCTTATCTGACCGGATTATTGTGAATGGCCGGGGGCTGGTCCAACAGATGCAGGATAACTACAAGATCGCGACATCAAAGATGGAGTATACGCCAATGGGCCCGTTCGAAGTGTTCTGTCGGTATTCAACCGGCAGGAACAGGGAACGCCCCAACGCACTACTGTTTTTTGGTCGGATTCTCAAATACAAGGGGCTAGAGTACTTGGTACGCGCTCAGCCTCTCATTGCCCGGAAGTTTCCTGACGTACGCATAGTAATAGCGGGGCGAGGCGAAGATCTTGAGCGCTGTCGGGTTCTGATGGAAGATCCAACTTGCTTCGAGGTGCACGACTCGTTCATCCCCAACGAGAAGGTGGCGCAATTGTTTGAAGAGGCTGCCGTTGTTGTGATGCCATATATTGAAGCCTCAACCAGCGGCGTGCTTGCGACGGCGTATGCCTTCGGCAAGCCAACCATAACCACTCGCGTAGGTTGCTTGCCGGAGATTGTGTTGGACGGAATCACCGGTCGTTTGGTGCCGCCGGGTGATGTCGAGGGACTAGCTCATGCCATTGTTGAGCTTCTGTCTGATGATTCATTGCGCCACCGTATGGGTGAGAATGCGGCGCGTTGGATGAAACAAGAACTATCCTGGCAAGAGATTGCCCGACAGACCCTGGGGATATATGAGAAAACGATCAGGTTACGCAACATTCCTTGAGAATCTAGAATGCCCACGCAGGTCATACTCAGAGAAAGCACAAAGGAAGGACATCCATTAGGATCCTATCGTATCCTTGTACCTGTTCGCCACCTATTTCCGGGCACAGGTAGTGTTATGTAGCGGTACAGCTGTCACATGAAAGCGGATCAATCTCCCGTCATCTAGTAGTTGCTGAACAGCAAGGATGAGAGGTAGGTAGAACCCGGATTTGGTCTGGAGATCGGCGCTTGCTCTCGTGTCACGAGCCGGACGAAGTTTCTTCTTGCCCTAGTGACCAGGAGAAAACTATCAGAATTCGAGCGCAAATCTGGACTTGGTACGTGAAAACTTCACCCACACCCTAGGCGACTGTCTATAGTCCCGCGACAGTGCCGCCTGTGCCCTTGAGCACCTCGCTAGAGACGGCTGTTGTCTAGATGTCTGGCTTGGTCATGAGTGCGCTACTACCTTCGGATAGGGATATGGCATCAGAGAATGGAGACATCTCCAGGTCACTGGTGTCACACGCTGACCTCAAGAGGGCGTTCGCCACGTTGGCAGAATGGGGAACAGCAGAAAGCAGATATGCAGTAGCTGAGGGCCTGCAGCCAAGGAACATCTGTGAGCTGCACATTATGACATAGGGATATTTCTGTGAACGGACAAGAACTGGTAGGTCGCAATGTGGAGGTTCCTGTATAGGGCCGCACCTGGCTGATAGACTGGGAGCACGTGATGCTTGGGGATGCGTCGAGGATAAGCTGAGGAGTGCTGAGCGTGGAATACCTGGACGCGCATCGCGTTGAGTTCCGCCAAGAGGATCTGTGTGAGTATTCGTCGACGCTCGATGGCCTAGAAGGTGATTTATGGTGCGACCGGGTGAGTATGTGGATGGGGTCCTATTGAGGGGTTACATATGAACATGATGGGGACAAGTGGGTCTAAACCCACCATTCATTCCGGTAACTCGACTCCTGGACGGCGTCGAAATGGAATCTCGCTTCGGAGATTCCCCTATCCCTATAGAGCTGCAATGGCCATCTGTAGTGACATAGATGGGACAAGAACTACCGATGAATTCCTGGAGATTCAACGGTTTCTGAATACGAAAGGTGTCACGAGCATGGGAGAGGGTATCGGGTTGGAAATAGGCAATAGCTTCTATTTCTACGACGTTGCGGGCCAGTTCTCGTATTTTTCCCGTGATGAACGTGCGAGAGCGGTTATTATCGATCTGATTCGAGCTGGCTTTATTGATTGTCTTCATTCATATGGTGACGCAGCAACATCCCGCGACCAGGTGGAACGCGCGATAGATGCACTAACCGCTGAGGACTGTCGGCTTCGAGTGTGGACGAATCATTTCAACGCGCGAAGCAACATCGGTCGTAAGTTCGAGCACTTGTTTGGCTCGTGCGAAGGGGATAACCCGGGTGGGAGGATCTACCATGCAGATTTGACTCTGGCCTACGGAATACGATACGCATGGGTCGGGAGCCACACGCGGATTGTGGGACAGGATTCCGGTGATTCCTATTCGTGGCTAGCAACCTTATGGGACCCGCGCTACCCGGCGAGTTCGTTCGCAAGCACGTTGAAGGAGGCGAGGAAGATCGCCCTTGGGAGGGCGGGAAGTCGGCGGTATGCCATGCACTCGAGTAATCAGCTAATGGCCCCATTAGGGCTAGCTGATGGACAGCAATTGCACGAGTTCAAACGCTATGGGAATCATCCAGTCAGTCCCGGGGAGGGGGCAACATCCCGGGGACTGGCATACGTGATATCGGAGCGGGCCCTGAGACATTTGAAGGCGCGACAAGGCTTCATGATTGTGTATTCTCATCTTGGAAAGAACAGTGACTCCAAGGAGGTCATTGCTCGGGAGTCTCAAGCGGCGCTGAGAAACTTGGAGCGGGAATTTAGAGAGGGGCAGATATATGTCACAACAACAGCGAAGCTGTTGAACTATTGCGCTGCCCTAAGATACCTTGAATGGTCACATCGTCAGGTCGAGGGGCGATTAGAGATTCACATTCACCGAATGAATGATCCCGTATTCGGAGCGACTGTCCCTCAGGTTGACCAATTGCAGGGGCTCACGTTCTGCGTACCAACGTCTGCGAATGTGGAGGTGTTTGTTGGAGGGAGGAGAGTGGAGGGGATCATAGGCAACCCCGCGGACAGCACTGGGAAGAATAGCATAACGCTGCCATTCACTGTGCTTAGGTATCCATATTGAGTTGCATCGACCCACCGTCTATCGACAAGCGTCCGTGGGGATGGCGTGGTGAGGAGGGATTAGTCTCAATGTGGGTGTATGTGTCGGATTGGGATGAGAGTCAGTGTTAGCTGAGGGTAAGATAGTTGCGCGGAGGAGGAGATGACGACTAGCCCGGTTTATCGCCTATCGGCAGGTAAGTCGCGCCTGGCATCTTTGCGATCCAGAGAGGCGCGCGACCGGGTAATGCTGCTTCTGCCGTTTGTCGTCATGATTCTGGTGACGCGGTTGGACTTTCGTCTGATTGGAGATGAGGTGTTTCATAAGGCGGTCGTGGATTCATTCATCCGGGCTTGGCCGTTTCCGAATATCGGAGACTATCCGGCAACAAGCACGCCCCTGGCCTATATAGTCATGTCAGCGGTCGGCCGAGTTGTCGGAGGTGAGCTCTGGAAGATGCGCCTGGTTGCTGTGGCAGCGACCTATCTCGCAGGAAACGTTTTCTACGATTTGGCAAGGAATCATAATCTTCCGTATCCGATATTGAGCGCATTGCTGTTTGTGTTCTTCCCCTACATTTTCTTCCATGGTTTCACCATCTATACGGATGGTCTTGGTCTTGCGTTTGGGTTGTGGGCGTTGAAGCTATATCTGGCCGCCGAGGCAACTCTGAGGTCGCGGATTGCGGCGAGCGTCTTGGCAGCGGTGGCAGTACTTACGCGCCAGATCTACATTGTCGTGCCAGGAGGGATCGTTCTCTATGAATTATGGCGCGTGTTGCGGAACGGCGACTTCGCTGCACCCAAGTCAAGGCCACTGAACTGGGCTATTCTGGGAATCCCCTTTGCAGTATTGCTGCCTATCTTCTGGATCTGGGGAGGCTTCACCACACCAGCACACCAGGGCGAAAAAGGCGGCGACTTCTTCCTGAGACTTGTTCCACAGCACCTCAGCTTCTTTCTTGCGTTCATCGGCTTCTATTTCCTGCCCATACTTGGTACCAGACGTTTCAAAGCAACTATTCGAGCGAACAAGTTCGTTTTGCTGATCCCGATCATTCTGATGCCTTTGTACCTTCTATTCCCACCAATCTACAGTGAGGAAAGAGATCTGGTGGGAGCAGCAACGGGCATTCTGGCGCATGGGATGGATCTTGGGGGACAGATGTTCGGAGTCGAAGTGATGGAGGTGGCGAAGTTGGCGTTGTGGGTGTTAGGAATTGTGATTCTCGCTTACGGAGTGTTGGACTCTGTCGCGCCAACTGCGATGGTAAAGATTGTATCAATTCTCTTCTCGTTCTTGGCCCTTATGACGTTTACGCCCTATGTTGCGGAGCGGTACTATGCGATGGCTATACCTTGGCTAATCATGATTCTGCACAGGCAGTTTCACAATTGGAAGCTTCTCTTGATTTGGTTGGGATTGGAAGCGGGCTTGGCAGTCGGCTTCTCGTATTGGCAAATTGCTTTGAAATGACTACGCCGCATAAGATAGGGGACAGCGGTCAGAGGCTGGTGGAAGAGATTGATGGCGCAAAGAGGGATGGGGAATCGGTCAGCGATGAGGGCGGGTGAGGAGGATTTGATTGCGCGGCGTGCAATGATCGGGAGTGGGACGACTGAGTTGAACTGGGTGGGAAATGGCGATCACATTGTACGCCGGCGGATGTTACTCACGCGCATCGACAGCGGGCAGGGTGTCGCCAAGATTCCGATCGATCAAGAGTGGAGCGCGCGAGCCGTCTGTTCGAGGAGGCTGGGGAGGGGAGGGTCCATTGTGGCGAGACTGGAGCCCGGGCCGTGCGTGTGCTGAGTGTCGAGGCGTGCTTGGATCGATGAGGAGTCTTGCGGGGGCTAGGTGTCGGCGTCGTAGGGCCGCGGGGATCAAGTGTGAGATAGCGGACCCAATGCCAGGACCCAGCAGGTGAAGCGGTGAATAGATGAAGAATTGGACTAAGGTACTGCATCTGGTGAACGGCTTGGAGCCGTCTGCGACCCGGACTTTGGTATTTGGGCTTGCTAATGGGTTGGATGAGAAGATGTACGAGGTGCACATTGGTGCAGTAAACCGCGTCGATGGTGCCTCAGTAAGGAAGCTTGTCCGGCGCGGTGTGCAAATCGCCGACCTCGCGGTCGGTGTGCACGGCAATCTAGGTCTAATCCGAACACTAGTTGGATATATCAGGGCCAACAAGATTGAGATCGTCCACACTCACATACTTCGGCCGGACTTGCTGGGGGGCTTGGCGACGCGGCTGTCATGGGGGCCACTGGTTTTCTCGACGAAGCACAACATGGGTTATGTTCGTGGTCAGAGAGGTTGGCTGCTGCGGAACCTTTTCTATTGGCCCGCGATGTACCTCCCGGACCAAGTGGTGACGGTCACAGAGACCTTGCGTACGCAGGTGATATCGCGTCTCAAGATTGATCCGGATCGGGTCACCACGATCCATAATGGCATTGCCGTGAATGACTACTACATGCCTGGCTCGAGGCTCGCGTGTCGCGAAAGTCTGGGTATTGCGGCAGACGATATCGTTGTGAGCTACATAGGCCGGCTTGTGGAGGGGAAAGGATTGGATTGTCTCTTGCAAGCGGCGATGCAAGTACTGACTGGGAACGAGAGATGCGTATTCCTTGTTGTGGGGATGGGATCTCTTAGAGCATCACTCCAGAGCTTGGCAGATGAGCTAGGCATCGGCTCACAGGTGATCTTCACGGGTTATCGGTAGGACATACCCGAAATCTTGTCAGCCACGGATTTGCTGGTGTTACCCTCTCTCTCTGAGGGACTTCCGCTGAGTTTGATGGAAGCT
>Ga0209431_10001676_pt1 | contig 18216 bp, 22 predicted proteins | sample RifCSP13_3_FD_184021 | JGI IMG/M metagenome (GOLD analysis project Ga0209431, IMG submission 184021) | Soil microbial communities from Rifle, Colorado - Rifle CSP2_sed 13_3 (SPAdes) (version 2) | ecosystem: Environmental > Terrestrial > Deep subsurface > Rock core/Sediment | place: Rifle...
TTCCTTGTCAATCTTCTCCTGGAGCTTCATGATTCCATATAAAAGCGCCTCCGGGCATGGAGGGCATCCTGGTACATAGACATCTACTGGGACGATCTCATCAACACCCTGAACAACCGAATATGTATCAAATATATTACCCGTGTTTGCGCAGCTACCCATTGATATCACATAACGCGGTTCAGGCATCTGGTCATAAACAGCCCTTAACGCAGGGGCCATCTTCTTAGTTACAGTCCCTGCGACTATCATTAAATCTGACTGCCTAGGAGTCCCCCTGAATACCTCGGCCCCGAACCTTGATACATCATATCTTGCGGAGACCATGGCTATCATCTCTATGGCGCAGCATGCCAGACCGAAGGTCATGGGCCACAGGGACGAACGACGTGACCAGTTTATGACCTTCTCCGCAGAAGTAACCATGACATTATCGCCAAGCTTGCCGAGTGCCTGTTCTATTCCCATTCCAGTGCCCCTTTCTTCCATACATAGGCAAGACCTATCAGAAGTATAGCGATGAATACGCCCATCTCAATGAGCCCAAACATCCCGAGTCTCTTAAAGACAACGGCCCATGGAATCATGAATACACCTTCAATATCGAATATGATAAAGAGCATGGCTATGATATAGAATTTTACCGGGAACCTCTCCCTGGTGTTGCCTATTGGAGGCATCCCGCATTCATAAGGTGAGAGCTTTTCTCTGTAAGGATTTTTAGGCCCTATAAGGTGTGATGCGAGGATGGTGCCGAATGCAAAGACAACTGCAAGGACAAAGAGGGCTAGTATAGGTAGGTAGTCTATCATGTCGTCCCCCTAATTAAGATTATTAAGATCAATCGGGAAATCGGCCTGAATCATGCCCTCGGCCATAAAGTTCGATTAAGATAATTTAACTTTCCCTTTTTGTCAAGGAGAAAAAGGTTGATTGTTCGTTAGAAATTATGGGCATGCGCTGGCATTTAATGAGATAAACTCCTTGATAGGAGACACCCATTCTGTTATCCTCTTAAACATGTTCACAATCGCCGACAAGGCACTCATCGCCTTTCTTGCCATTCTTACCATCTTCAGTTACTCCATGGCAAGTGGTGGAAGGCAGGGGGTGGAGATCAGGATAGAGGCTGACGGGAAGCAAGTCGGAACCTACTTGCTCAGAAAGGACAGCGTTATTGATGTAAAAGGTGTCCTTGGCACCAGCAAGATAAACGTCAGGGGAGGGAAGGCCTCATTTTTCTCTTCCCCTTGCAGGAACAAGGTATGCGTCCATCAGGGAGAGATCAGCAAAAACGGCCAGATGGCTGCATGTCTTCCCAACAGGGTTGTCGTTAGGGTTCTGGGGGGTGAGGGGGATTATGACGCAGTTACACGTTGAAAGAGCCTCCGACCTTGAAAGGGTAAGGAGAAACACCCACCTGGCCCTCCTTGTGGCCCTGGCATCCGCTGTTCATACCATAGAGGCGGCCATTCCGACTCCGGTCCCCTGGCTCAAGTTCGGGTTTGCAAATATACTCACCATAACAGCCATATCCTTGTACGATTTTTGGGCAGGGTTGACTGTTGCGTTCCTCAGGGTTATGGTGGGCTCCCTTATCTTAGGGACGTTCCTGACCCCCTCCTTCTTCATAGGGCTTTCCGGGGCGATTGCAAGCGCCGTGGTCATGGGGATCTCGTACAGGTTTTTCAAAGGTATTTTTAGCCTTGTCGGGATAAGCGTTCTTGGGGCATACGCAAGCAACCTGGCTCAGGTTGTTACAGTTTACGCCTTGTTCATTAGACACTCGGAGGTATTCATGCTCCTGCCGGTGTTCCTGGGGTTCGGGCTTGCAACAGGTATCGTGAACGGGATAGGAGGGGAGTTCCTCGTTGGGCATATAAAGAGGCTCCCTGCATTCAGGGCTGTTGTGTAAAAATTATTTTTCAGACCCCGCTTATTGAGATAAAGGACCCCTGACTTGACTCCCTTTATCCTGTTTGATATTCTTTGCAAAGTAAGTTGGACTTTTTGAATTGCTGGAGGTGAGCAGATGAAGGCGATATGCACGGAAGTACCGGACCGGATGTATGTGGAGGTGAAGTCACTTGTGGACAGCGGCTGGTTTCGAAACGAAGACGATCTGATTTTAGAGGCCCTTCGACGTTTTCTGGATACCCATAAAGTTGAACTGATGGAGCAGTATATCCGTGAAGATGTAGAATGGGGCCTGCATGGAAAAGATTAAAGGGTATAATGCTGCGGTTTGTGATGCAGGCCCCGTTATCCACCTTGATGAGTTGGGAAGTTTAGACCTCTTGTCCGATTTTCATCCACTGATGATTTCAAAGACAGTTCAGTCGGAAATAATTAAACACAGGCCAACGGCATTAAAAAGTGCCGGATTTGAAATAAAACTCGTTGATCTAATCCCATCCCAAGGGCCGCGCCTATCAGTCCTTTCCAAAGCTCTTTCACTTGATCAAGGTGAACTGGAATCATTATCAGTTGCGCAGGAAATGCCCGGTGTCTTTTTTCTTACAGACGATGCGGCGGCACGTCTTGCAGGGGAAGAGCTTGGATGTAAGGTGCATGGAACCATAGGCATTATTTTGAGGGCTATTCGAAATAAGATGAAAACTCCGCATGAGGTTGTTGGGCTGCTCAGTCAGATCCCGAATAAAACAACGCTTTTCTTGAGACCGGCATTATTAGAAGAGATTATTCAGAAGGTTAAAAAGGAATATTCTTTATAGGTCTCTCCGGCGGGATTGCCAGCGCCGTGGTCATGGGGGCCTCGCACAGGTTTTTAAAGGTATTTTTAGCCTTGTCGGGATAAGCGTCCTTGGGGCATATAAAGAGGCTCCCTGCCTTCAGAGAGGTTGTTTGATAGTCACGGAAGTTTGTGTGAAAAGGTTGAAGAGGAGATGGCAAAGTAGAGTTGCAAATCTAATATCTTGTAGAACTTAAAAATATAGGAGGGAAATGACAATGACAGCGGCGGTCGAACTGGTTCATCAGATCGAAAAACTTCCGCCCATAGAGAGAGTAAAAATCGTTGATATCGTTATGCGTGATGTAATGCGCCCCGATGCCGATATTGATAAGGTATGGGCGCAAGAAGCTCTGAGACGATGGGACGCCTATAAAAAAGGGGAAGTTAAGCCGGTTCCCTATGAAGAAGTAATGTCCAAGTATAAAAAGTCATGAAGCTATCTCTCTTGCCTTTAGCTCAAGCGGAGCTTGATGAGGCCTTTTCATGGTACGAGAAACGGGCCGTCGGCCTCGGATATGAATTCTTGATGAGTTCGATCAATCAGTGCGACTTATCGCCTCTTTCCCCGAGGTGTTTGAGCAGATAGAGGATTACGTGAGGCGTTGCCTTGTCAACCGATTCCCTTATGGAGTTATTTACGGCATTGACGGAGAAGAGGTAGTCGTTATTGCGGTTGCCCATTTGAAGAGAGAACCAAATTACTGGATAGATAGAAAGAGGTTCTGAGCATCATCTATTTTCGTCATTTCCGCATTGTTTAAATGGGAATCCAGAAGTAACTTATGCCGAGAATAAACGAAGCCACAGATACGGATTTGAAGGTCATTGGAGAGTTGAGCAACCTGGCAGGAGGCGGGAGATACCTTGGGGAGTATGCCTTGAGCGCCCTCCTTTTCCCTCGCCCCTTGCGGGAGAGGGACAGGGTGAGGGGGACACTACCCCTCTTAGATTAAGAGAGGGTCAGGGTGTTAAGGTTGGCAGATAAAGCGAATTTATGATATTTGGGCAGAATGTTTAAACGAGAAGGAAGGGTATTTCTATCCGCTTACATTCATAAACTCCCTGGAGGTGGTTTATGAAAACGACTAAGAAAGCTATGCCTATTTCAAAAGCTCTTACCGAGGTCTGGGAGTGGAAGGAAGAGGTTTATAAAGACATTAATAAAATGTCGTTTGAGGAAAAACAGAAGTATTTTAAGAAGGGATTAACCGATGCGGCTAAACTTCTAAAGGGGAAACTTAAAGCCAACCCGGACGGCAGTTATTCTATAGTCAAGCAGGCATAGAGGCAATCTCCCTAATTTGCCATCCCCGCATTGTTTAAGCGGTAATCCAAAGGTGTTATACCACGAATAGACGAAGCGACGGATTTCTCTCTTCCCTCGCCCCGAATAGGGGGAGAGGGGCAGGGTGAGGGGACAACAAAGGTTAGCGAGAAATTATGAACATAGCTCAAATTGAAAACAACTTATCAGAGTTATTAAAGTCCTATTCGAGGGACACCTTCATTTATGATCTATTGCTTGCCTATGGCGTGCCGAGAGCATCTATTACAAGGCTGCAAAAAGGGAGTTTAAACCTCTCCAAAAACAAAGGTGAAATTGCATGGAAGAAAAAGTTACTCTTTAAAGAAATTGAAGGCGAAGATTTACATGAAGCAATCTCTGAATTAAAGGATGATGACAAGGCCACAAAGCATGACCCTCGCTTTATCGTTGTTACAGATTACGATACGATATTGGCGATTGATACCAAAACAGCGGATACTTTAGATATACCGGTTTTAGATATTGCAAAGCATTTCGATTTCTTTTTGCCTTTGGCCGGCATGGAAAAGGCACAGCACCAAAGCGAAAACCCTGCTGATGTAAAAGCAGCAGAGCGCATGGCAAAGCTGTATGACGAAATAAAGAAAGACAACCCCGCAAATACGCCCGAAGAAGTCCACAATCTCAATGTTTTCCTTTCCCGTTTGTTGTTTTGCTTTTTTGCAGAGGACACAGGCATTTTTGAAAAAGGGCAGTTTACCAATGCCATAAGCAGCCATACTCAGCACGATGGGAGCGACCTGCATACCTACATTGACAATCTGTTTGAGGTGATGAATTCCGATCACAAACAGAGAAAAAACCTTCATGCATATCTGGAAGCATTCCCTTATGTTAACGGCGGACTTTTTAAGGATAAACTCCATGCTCCCATTTTTACAAGGCGAAGCCGACAGGCAATAATTGACAGTGGCGAATTAGACTGGAGCGCCATAAATCCTGACATATTCGGCTCAATGATTCAGGCGGTAATTACCCCTGAGCATCGTGGCGGCCTGGGGATGCACTATACCAGTGTGCCGAACATCATGAAGGTGATTGGACCGCTGTTTCTAAATGACCTTTATGAAGAGTTTGAGGCTGGGAGGTATGAGCCACGCAGGTTGCAGAAGCTATTGGAACGCATCTCAAGGCTGAAGATATTTGACCCAGCTTGCGGAAGCGGTAATTTTCTCATCATTGCCTATAAAGAGCTTCGCCTGCTGGAAATAAAGATCTTGCAGCAGTTGCAGGCATTACAGAGAACTGCCTCAGGATTTGAACCCAAACAGCGGGAGTTGATACCCAAGGCGCAGCTATCTCTGGCAGCACAATTTCAGGTAGAGTTATTTACAAGAGTACAGCTATCCCAGTTTTATGGGATTGAGTTAGACGACTTTGCGCATGAAATAGCCATCCTTTCTTTGTGGCTGGCGCAACACCAGATGAATATGAAGTTTAATGAGGCGTTTGGTAAGGCAAGCCCTACCTTGCCATTGCAAGCAGGTGGACACATTGTACACGGCAATGCCACAAGATTGGATTGGGAAAAGGTTTGCCCGAAAAAAGATGATGATGAAATTTATATTTTGGGTAATCCGCCATATTTAGGTGGTAAAGGTCAATCAGCAGCGCAAAAAGAAGATTTAGAATTAGTTTTTAAAGGAAATAAAAATTTTAAGGAACTGGATTATATCGCTTGCTGGTTTTTTATAGCTTCGGATTATATTGATACTAAATCAAAATTTGCCTTTGTTACTACAAGTTCTCTTTGTGAAGGTGCACAAGTTGAACAAATCTGGCCATTAATTAGCAAAATGGACAATGAAATATTCTTTGCATATGAGCCTGTTGCACAAACCCAAAAATTGCCCTTCGACAGGCTCAGGGCGAACGGGTCATGTGTTGAAATCATTGAACTTTTTGCCGTTCATGGTGAGCTTGTCGAAGCGTAAAAGGCATTTGTGCAACAGGCTCAAGACAGTTAATGATTTGATCCTTTGCGTTGTAGATATTTCCGAGGAATGCCTGAAGAGTAAAAAGCTTTCAATTCCAGACACTTATAAAGATACTGTTTTAGCCTGCTACGAACTCCTTGGAGAAATAGTTTTAAAGATAGCACCTTTGACAAAACACAGAAACGAGATGATCCATCAGTATCTAAAGGTGAACTGGCAAAACATAGTGACCGTCAAAAAGAAGATCCCCGATATCCAAGAATTTTCTGCAAGGGCAAAGAATATTCTTCTTTATTCACAGGAATAATCGAAAGAACTATAATGATTCATATGAAATATGGTAAGCGTCCCCAATTATTCCCAGAAAAATGGATATTAGAATATCCTTAGAAATAGCCATATGGACCGGTTAGGGAAAGGTGTAATACATTCATGACAAGATGGCAAAAGAGTATTCTGTTCATTTGCATAGGGCTGGCCTTATTTTCATTGGCAAGGGTAGCGCTATTTATCAGGTACAGGGAGATATTTTCAGCCCTGTCATGGGATAGGCTCTTTTTCTCGGCTGTTAACGGGGCTCGTTTCGATTTATCAATCCTTTTGACGGCATTTGCAGGTATGCTCGTCTTTTTTAACTTTCCGGTCCGGCTTGCCGACTCGCGCATATGGCAGCGGATATGGGGATGGGGTATGTACTTGGTACTCATCCTCCTCTCCCTTATTCTTACTGGAGATATAATCTATTTCAGTGATGTAAAGAGACACATAACCAGTGAACTTCTTGTAGCCGGAAATGATGCCGGTTTTATTGTTGGAATGGCCTTTGGCACCTATAAATTTCATCTTGCGCTCTTCTTCCTGTTTGCAGCTTCCCTTTTTTTTCTATGGCGGCTTATCCTTGACAAGGAGACAAGAGAGATCCATTATAAGCCAGTAAAATATATTTTATTTGCAGGGTTCATGTTTCTGGGGATAAGGGGTACATTTTCCGACAAATCGATTAATATAATTGATGCCTTTGAATCAGGCGATTCCGTCCAGAGCAACCTGGTCCTTAATGGGGTCTTCACCCTTTATCACCATGCCAGGGCAACAAAAAATGGTGTGAACCATCAATTCTTCCCTTCTAATGAGGCGGAAACCATAGCTAACACTCCGATAAGCATTACTGAGGGCGGGAAGAAACATGGAAGTTCATCTATCATCCCTAAGCCTCCCTCCGACAGGAGCTATAATGTTGTCTTGATTCTTTTGGAGAGCTGGAGCCCTTTCTATATTGATAGTTATGGTAAAAACGGCTTTGGAGTTACGCCAAATTTTGACCGCCTGACAAAATCAGGGCTCAAGTTCACCAACTTTTATGCTGTGGGGCAGCGCAGTATAGAAGGTATACAAGCATCTCTTACCGGGATCCCTCCCCTTATCGGTCTTCCAAATCTCGGATTTGGCCTCGAAGCCATAAATTTTCCAAGAATAGGGAATATGCTCAAGGACAATGGCTATGAGACCATATTCATTCAGAGTTCCAGGCGCCGTTCTTATAGGACGGATGCCATAGCAAGGGCAACAGGATTTAATCAGTACTACGGAATGGAAGACATGCCGATGCTTCTTGACTATGGAAGCCAGAACTCTACGTTCGGCTGGGATTACGAATCGTTAATGTTCCTGAAGTCTAAGCTTGATGATGTAAAGAAGCCTTTTTTTGCCTTTTTATTCACTGGGACAACCCATGCGGCCTATATACGGCCCGGAAACGGGCTTGATAAATATCCTCACGGGGATAACACGGAAAACGGGTTCCTTAATACCCTTCATTATTCTGACTGGAGCCTTGGAGAGTTCCTTAAAAAAGCAGAATCAGCCCCTTGGTTTGATAACACCATATTCATATTTACCGCCGACCACAACATCATGTATCGTAACTTGGAAGTGTATGAACACTTTCATATTCCGTTTGTAATCTATGCTCCCAAGCTCTTTAACGGAAAAGAGATTTTGACGGTGGGTTCTCAGGTAGATATTGCCCCTACCATCATAGATATGCTCGGGTTTAATGGTAATTTCCCAACATATGGGGCTTCACTGTTCAAGAAGGGTGACGAATTTGCGTATGTGAGTAATAAAAATGCAGTCGGGATTATAACTACAGACGGATTTCTCTTTCATTCTCTCGGAAATCGAATGGAGTCAGGCTCCTTTAATGGAGGTCATAGCGAAGAGTATCTACTGAGAATGGAAAAAAAACTGCTTGCTATTGACCAGGTCATGTATGAAAAAATTATTAATAATAAATTGGTTAAAATTGAGAATATAACTGATAAAACTGATTAAGGATGAAAAGAAAAATATTATTCGTTGTTTGTAGTTTGCTAAAGTTACTGTAGCTATGAGGTTGATAATATTATGTTTACAAGCATTCCTGTGGTAAAAAAAATAATAAGGAATTATCTCAAAAATAAATACGAGAAATTTCCTAAACTTATCTCTATAGAGATAACAAGCGCCTGCAACGCAAAATGCGTTATGTGCCCAAGGGATCAGCTCACACGCAAGATACAGCATATGCCGCTCGAAGTCTTTGACAAGATTATATACGACTGTAAAGATCGGCCATTGAAGAAGATAAATCTTTTTTGGTTTGGAGACCCTCTATGCAATCCTAATGTCATATATTATCTAGAAAAGATCAGGAAGGAGCTTCCAAAAATTAAAATATACGTTTCAACAAATGCCGAATTGCTTGACCAGAATAAATCGGACGAGATTATAAAAAGAAACCTTATTGATGTTATCAACTTTGATATTGATGGAATAAATAAAGAAACATATGAAAAAATCAGGATAGGAGTCGACTTCGAAAGGGTCTTTAAAAATGTCCATTATTTCATTGATAAAAGGAGGAGACTTCATAACAAAAAGCCGCAAATAAGGGCCACTATCATAAAGATGAATGGAACTGCCAATGAGATAGATGAATTCAAGAGCTATTGGTCTAAACATGTAGACAAGGTAGATGTAAACGATTATAATACCTGGCTTGGTAATAAAGAAGATAATAACATAGGCAGTGCCTTGGAAAAAAGCCAACATGGGTGTTTTAAATACCCATGTATCCATCCTTGGACTGAACTTGTTTTTTCTGCGGATGGAATAGCAGGACTATGCTGCCTTGATTATAATTTGACGGCAAGACTTGGGAGTGTTTTGGATAAAAGTGTGGAGGAAATATGGAAAGGTAAAGCGTTAGATAAATACAGACAAAGAATGATAAACCTGGAATATGAAAAGATCAATTGCTGTAAACGATGCAATGCATATATATACCAGGATGGTAAGACTTGGGCAAAATTGTGGGGGTGATCACAACTAAAATTATCAGGGTTTTACAAAAAGTATCGCCCTGACGGCAAAGGCCAGGCAGCGTTTGAACAGGAGATGATGGTATCCCTCATGCTTTATGCTTACTGCAACGGGGTCAAGTCATCCAGGATGATAGATGCTTGTGTGAAAAGGATATTGTGTTTAAGGTCATTATGGCAAACACAATTCCCGATCATTCAATCATATGCCGGTTCAGGCAGGAAAACGAGAAAGAACTGGAATGACTCTTCATTGACACACTGAGGCTGTGCTCCGGGGCAGGACTTATAAAGGTAGGGGCGGTATCTCTGGACGGGTCAAATATGAAAGGCAATGCATTAAGCTCAAACCGGACTTATGAACACATTGAAGAAGTAAAGAAGATGTTGAGAGATGCGAATACCAGCGACAGAGAAGAAGATATTCTTTATGAGAAAGACAAACGTGGAGACGAACTGCCCGAAGTGTTAAGGACCCGCAACAGCATGCTTTCATACAAATACAGTTAAGCCTGTCTGATTTTGCACAATTAGGCTTTTAAAAGCGAGACAATACCAGGCTTAAAATATTTGTGTGACAGGCTCAAAGACACTTAGTTAGAGTCTGTAACGGAAGCACGAGAAAAGATATGACTGTCAGCATTCTTATCCCTGCATATAAGCCCATTTGGTTTAAGGAATGTCTTCAGAGTGCCCTGAAGCAGGATTTTCCTGTAAAGGAGGTAGTTGTTTCAGATGATTGTCCTACCGATGAGATAGAAAAAATAGTCAGGGCATTTGACGATGAAAGGATCAAATACCATAGAAATAAAACACCACTGGGTCTTGTAGGAAACTACTACAAACTTATGGAACTATCAACTTCTGAGTGGCTTAAGTTCCTTGATGATGATGATGTCCTTATTGATGATGCAGTTTCAAAGTTGATTAGGTTGGTTAAAAGTCATGAAAATATAACTATAGCCTTTGGCGGCAACATATCTTTCAGGGATGACGTATATAGCAAAGATGATAGTTATGAACTTCCTGAATTTATGGAAGGGACAAGGTACTTTCTTGAAAAATACCCGAAATTTCCCATCACTCTGTTTAGCAGGATGCTTGTTAAACGAAGTGTTATGGAAGAGATAGATAAGTCTTTATTTTCCGGGCACATCATCAGTCTTGATGAACTTGTTTCCCTTCGTGCGCTGTTGAAAGGGAATGTGACGTATGAAAAAAGCGCTATTTGCATGCACAGGCTGCATCCCAAAGGTTATTCGAGGACGATAGACATAAATGTCTTATGTGAAGATTTGGAGTATGTCATGAATCCATACCGCTATGCCTTCGAACATAATATAATTAGAAGGGCTGAATTAGAATCATGGAAAAACCTGATGGTAAAAAAAAATGCCCGTGGAACTATTACGAAGTTGATTTCAAGCTATGAATATGTGAATATTAAAAAATACTGGCTTTCCCTATATGAAAAGCACAGATGCATAGCCATAAGAGCACTATTTTCCCCCCGGATAATAATAAAATTCATCAAATCATTGTTTAAAAGCCGGAGTCTTGAAAATGAAAAGCTTTAACCTTTATATAAAATCATTCTCCAAATATGGGGGGGCAGAATCAGTTTGCTACAGGTTTGCAAATTACCTTATCGGAAAAGGACATGCTGTTTCAGTGTTCTGTGGCGAGAATAGGCTGAAAAACGAAGAGTTTAAGGGAAAAGTGATTGAACTTGGTCTACTACGTCCCGGTAGACTATTGAAATCATACAGTTTTTATGAAAGGGCATCAAGGATTGCCCTAAATTCTTCCGATGTTAATTTTTCATTTGAAAAAATACTTGGGGCCGATATATTCAGGCCTGGAGGCGGCAGTCATAGAACTTTTGTTAAAAAATCTCTTTTGACTGCAAACGGTATCTCATATTATATAAATTTATTAAAAGAGGCGTTAAACCCTGTGAACAGACTGAATCCATTTCTTGAAAAAAAAGTGTTCACGCATCCCAGATTCAAATACGTAATAGCCATATCCGATATTGTTAGAGAGGAATTGAAAAGAGACCATGATATTGATAGGGAAAAGATAATTGTAATAAGAAATGGCGTTAATAAAAAGATTTACAACCCTGAAAATAGGCGCAGACTACGAAATAATGAAGATGGTTCAAAAAAGGTCATCGGCTTTGCTTCAAGCAATTTTGAGTTAAAAGGGCTTAAACAACTCATTGCCGCAATGCCCCTTCTCCCCAATAATTTTTATCTCTCTGTCGCTGGGGGGCGAAATCCTGGAAAATATATTAACCTTGCAAGATCATACGATGTCCATCATAGAATAAATTTTCTGGGGAAGGTATCTGACATGCCGTCATTTTACGCAAATATAGACGTCTTCTGTCTTCCGACTTTTTATGATACCTTTGGCAGTGTAACTGCAGAAGCCCTGGCAATGGGCATCCCTGTTGCGGTGTCTGAATTTGCTGGCAGCTCTGAACTAATAAAGAATGGTATAAATGGCGAGATCATAAAAGAGATTACGCCTGAGAGAATCGCAGAATCTGTAAAAAGTGCTAATGCCATAGGGATTAAAGATTTCTCAGGATTCGTTGATGATGACGATGAAGTGTTTGAAAAATATCTGCAACTGGCGGAGAGGACATAGTTATGGGTGTATATGTCCTTTATTACCATCGTATTTGCCCTAAAGCGCCTGCTTCGGATGTGATTTTGCCTCTCTTTGATTGGGAGATGTCTTATCTTTGCAGGCGGTTTCAAATATTATCTTCAAGCGAGCTTATTGATTACATAAATGGAGACCTGATCCTCGAAAGACCTGGGGTGGCCATAACCTTTGATGACGGGTGGTTTGACAATTTTGTATATGCATGGCCGGTGCTGAAAAAATATGGTCTAAAGGCCACTGTATTCGTTTCTACTGGCAAGATAAGAACAGAGAGTTCCGTAAGGCCGACGCTGGAGGAGTGTTGGAACGGCAGGTTGGTCCTTGATATCTTACAAAGGCCAAAGAGCGTTGAAGAAGGTTTCTTGGGTGCCCTTTCCGGGGACCTCAGCGAGTTCCTTACATGGGAGGAGTTGAGGGTCATGCGGCAGAGCGGTGTCTTTGACATCCAATCCCACGGCGTGGAGCACAGGAAGGTCTTTTGCGGCGATCGTCCGGATGGCGTGATCAAAGGCAAGATAAGCTGGTCTCTGTTGTCGGCAAACACAGACATAAAAGAAGGAATGCCGGTATATCCCGCAAAAAGTGCCTTGACGGCAAAGGTTTATTATCCTGACGGTCATGGCTCAGGCATATGGGAAACCGAAGATGAGATGAAAGAGAGGATAATGGGAGAGCTTGTGGAATCAAGGGACAGGATTTATTCAGAGACAGGGGTAAAACCAATCCATTTCTGCTGGCCTTGGGGGCAGTACAGCGATATCGGTATTGAATTGGCAAAGGAAGCCGGGTATGAGGCATGTTATACAACAAAGGCTGGAACTGTTACAAGCAACATCGACAGGTTCTGCATTCCAAGGATCAGCACGAAGGGAGGAAAAATGACCTTCATAAAAAGAGGGTTAGTATATTCAAACCCTTATGTTTCAAAGGTGTATGAGGTAATGAGGAGTAAAGAATAGTTGATAAAAATAACTATTTTGCCGCGTAATTAATAATAGTTCAAAGTTAAACAGAAAGGTAGAGAGGAATATTTATCTAAAACGGCAAAGAATACTCCGCAGCTCTGCTGCGGCTGGGAGGCTTCATTATGAAAAGTGATTTTATTGATTTTGAAGGCAGAGCTGGCCGTGCGAAATACATCGTTGACAGATTTAATAGATACTTAGTCGGTAATGTTCTGGATGTAGGATGTGATAAAGGCGTCCTTAGAGAGCTTCTGAAAAACGTCAATTACACTGGAATTGATATAGGGGGTACACCAGATATTCAAGTAGATCTTGAAAAAATAGATAAATTACCATTCGGAGATAATAATTTTAGTACAGCAGTATGTTCCGAGGTCCTCGAGCATCTGGATAGTTTACACCACGTATTTGATGAAATAGTAAGAGTGACAAATAACTATATTATAATCTCTTTGCCTAATAGCTGGGCTGTATTTACAAAAGCAATAAGAAGAGGTCGCGGTAAGCATAAGTATTACAGCCTTCCCACCAGTCGGCCAATAGATCGACATAAGTGGTTTTTTAATTTTACCGACGCAATAGAATTTGCAAAAGAACAAGAAAAAAAACACAATATATCAATCGTAGAGATGGTTGCCAATGAAAATCCAAGACCTTTTATTCAGAGACTGTTCAGACATATTCGGTATCCTCAGAGGGAGCGATATCTGAATAGATATGGCTATACTATATGGATTGTTTTTAAAAAGCATGATATTAAAGGAGTTGCTGAAATATGAGGAGTAGGAACAAAATTGCAATCTATACCGCCGTTATAGGGGATAGAGATAACTTGACGGAACCACAATTTATTCCTGAAGGTTGTGACTTCATCTGCTTTACAGACCAGCCATTTTCTTCAAATGTCTGGAAGATTATCAGAGTAAAACCTTTGGATAGTGATCCCTGTCGGAGTGCAAAAATCTATAAAATATTACCTCATCATTATCTGTCGGAATATGAATATAGCGTCTGGATAGACGGAAATATAGTTTTATGTGCAGATATAACCCCAATTATAAATGAATACTTAGTAAAAAACGACATAGCTTTTTTTAAACACCCCGAAGGGAGAAATTGCATTTATGAAGAAGCAGAGGCTTGCATAAGACTTAATAAAGATGACCCTGAAGTTATTAATGATCAAATTGAATTTTATAGAAAACAGGAATATCCTGAAAAAAATGGGCTTGTTTCATGCGGTATCATTTTTCGGAGAAATATCCCTGAAGTTAATAAGATCAACGAAGATTGGTGGAAAATTATAAGGAAATACAGCAGGAGAGATCAATTAAGCTTTAACTATGTGGCTTTTAAAAACCGCTTATCCTATTCAGTGATAGACGACAATGTTCGTAGCAATAAATACTTTAAAATGGTTTCACACAAAAAAAAGAAGAAAGGTTTGCTTAATAGGTTACGGAAGCTTGTGGGAAATTAACTTTGTGCCAACACTATGAAGGAGGGAATAATCGCAACGCAAGAACCCAATAATGAACTTCGCACTCGCCCTTTCCCGGCATGTTACTTGTGCGGGAGCCAAGGAGAACCACTTTATTCGGATTTAAAAGACCACCTCTTCGGTGCGCCGGGGGAGTGGAGCTTTAAAAAGTGCCCAAATTCCGAATGCGGTTTAGTGTGGCTGGATCCTATGCCGATTGAGGAAGATATCGCAAAGGCTTATCGGGACTATTATACACATAAGAAGGAAAGCAAAGATAAAGCGGACTTGGGATTAGAGATTATCTTAAAGAAAATAATAAAGCTGCTTTACAAGGGAATATTGCTTATAACCTTAATCCGTCGCGAACGCAGGCGACACAATCTCATGTACCTTGACAAGACAAAGCCGGGGATACTCATTGAGGTGGGGTGCGGTGATGGCAGCAGGCTAAATAAAATACGTAAATTGGGATGGGAGGTGGAGGGACAGGAAGTTGACCCGCAGGCTGCTAATATTGCCCGAAGTAAGTACGGCCTGTCGGTGCATATGGGTGATCTGAAATCACTGAGGCTTAAAGAGTCTTCATTTGACGCCGTTATCATGAACCATGTGATTGAACATGTTCATGATCCTGTGGATATCTTGAGGGAATGTCACCGCATCTTGAAGCCAAATGGAATGTTAGTGGTTATAACCCCAAACATAGAAAGCTACGGGCATAGATATTTTGGCGCCGATTGTAGGATGTTGGAACCGCCGAGGCATATCCACCTCTTTTCCCAAAAAACGTTAAGTCGTCTGGCATTTGAGGCCGGTTTTCAGTCTATCAAGGTTTGGACGACGGCGTCCGATGCGGAGAGTATTGCAAGAGGCAGCTATAAGATCAGGAGTTATAAGACCGGAGGTGAATCAGTATTATCCGGGTTTGTATCATCAATCCTTTTTCAAATGCGTGCGAGCATACTCCACTTATTTCAGCCTGATTCAGGAGAAGAATGCGTATTGAAGGCTTATAAATAGTAATTTCCGGCCAGGATGTCAAAGCTTTGATGATTGCGTTTCCTTTGAAACAATGAGACAGCATGGGCTAAAGACCGCATTTACATTCGATAATCACTTCCGTGAGCAGGGTTTCAAGTGCATACCATAGTAAGATTAATGAGGTAGGTAATGGGAGAAAAGATACTTGTAACAGGAGCAGCGGGGTTTATAGGGTTTCACTTGTCTAAGCGCTTGATTGAACGTGGTGATCAAGTTATAGGAATGGACAATTTAAACGATTATTATGACGTAAACTTAAAAATGGCCAGACTGGCCAAGTTGAACGTAGCTTCGGGTTTCAGATTTGTGAACATGTCTCTTGAAAATCGCGAAGAGTTATTAAGTTTATTCAAAGAGGAACGCTTTGACAAGGTCGTTAACCTGGCTGCACAGGCAGGCGTGCGCTATTCCCTGGTAAATCCTTATGCCTACATTGATTCCAATGTTGTGGGGTTTATAAATATTCTCGAAGGGTGCAGACATAATGGGGTAAAACACCTCGCATTCGCCTCATCTAGCTCTGTTTATGGAGCTAATACCAAGATGCCGTTCTCAGTTCATGACAACGTTGATCATCCCGTATCCCTGTATGCGGCCACAAAAAAGGCCAATGAGTTGATGGCCCATACATATAGTCACCTATATAAACTGCCTTGTACAGGTCTGAGATTCTTCACTGTATATGGTCCCTGGGGACGCCCTGACATGGCCCTTTTTCTATTCACAAAAGCCATACTTGAGGGCAGACCGATAGATGTATTCAATAATGGCAAGATGCAGAGAGATTTCACATATATTGACGATATAGTTGAAGGAGTTGTTCGAGTAACCGATAATATTGCAGCGCCAAATTCAAACTGGTCAAGTGATTCTCCTGACCCAGGAACAAGTTTGGCCCCTTACAAGATATATAATATCGGGAATAATAATCCGATAGAGCTGATGAGATTTATTGAAGTATTGGAAAAAGCCCTTGGCAAAAAGGCCGTAATGAATCTCCTGCCAATTCAGCCGGGCGATGTTCCTGCTACCTATGCGAATGTGGACGATCTTGTGAGGGATGTTGGATTTAAGCCGAAAACTTCAATAGAGACAGGCATTAAGAGGTTTGTGGATTGGTATATTGAGTATTACGGATAGTAATGTTTTAAAGAGTTTGCTGGAGACAATATAATGACAATTAAAAGAAATATATCGGTCATAGGTCTTGGGTATGTTGGTTTGCCGGTAGCTGTTGCATTCGGTAAGGTCGGAAAGACAATTGGGTTTGATATCAATTCCAAGCGTATTGAAGAACTTAAAGAAGGATGTGATCGTACTGGAGAGGTTGGGCCTGAAGAACTGAAAGCCGCTAATATTCTATTTACAGATAAGATAGAAGAGCTGAGACGCGCTGACTTCCATATAGTTGCAGTTCCAACTCCTGTGGATGATGCAAACCAACCGGACTTAACTCCGATCTTGAAGGCGTCGGAATCGGTAGGCAAGGCCATAAATAAAGGAGATATTGTTGTATACGAATCAACTGTCTATCCAGGCGTTACCGAAGAGGAATGCGTCCCAATACTGGAGAAGGTTTCCGGCCTGAAGTGCGGGAGCGATTTCAAAGTAGGTTACAGCCCTGAAAGAATAAATCCAGGGGATAAGGAGCATACATTCACAAAAATTAAAAAGGTTGTCTCAGGGCAAGATGCTGAAACGTTAGATATCGTTGCTTCTGTTTATGGAGCTGTAGTTATAGCTGGGGTTCATCGCGCTTCAAGCATAAAAGTTGCTGAGGCCGCAAAAGTGATTGAAAATACCCAAAGAGATTTGAACATTGCCTTAATGAATGAGCTTGCAATTATTTTTGATAAGCTGGCAATCGATACAAACGATGTCCTTGAGGCAGCGGGCTCCAAATGGAATTTTCTTAAATTCAAACCCGGCCTTGTGGGAGGACACTGTATAGGAGTAGATCCCTATTATCTCACGCATAAAGCCGAAAAGATCGGCTATATTCCTCAGGTAATTTTGGCTGGCCGGCGTATTAACGATAGTATGGGCAAGTTCATAGCCCAGAAGACAGTTAAAGAGATGATCAAGGCGGGTCATGCTATTCACGGTTGTACAGTAACTGTTCTGGGATTGACTTTCAAGGAGGACTGTCCGGATCTTCGTAATTCTAAAGTTGTTGACATAATAAGAGAGTTGCAAGACTATGGAATCAATGTCCAGGTACACGACCCATTAGTAGATCCTGAAGAGGCAAAGCATGAATATAACGTTTCAATTACTCCGATGGAAAAGCTGAAGCCGGCTGCTGCGGTTGTAGTCGCTGTTGCACACAATACATATAGGAACTTGTCTCCCTCAAAGCTTATTGCTCTTATGGGCAACAATCCTGTGGTTGTTGATGTTAAGGGTATTTACAATAGGCAAGAGTTAAATAGCATAGGAGCTAAGGTGTGGCGGCTTTAGAACCTCAAGAATTTAATATAGAACGACATTTACACATAGTGCCCATTCCTCTGAATATAGTGGACCCCTTAGTCAAGGGCTGCCTCTGCCTTTTCGCTTGTTAGCGGCGCTCCAAAGTAAGCCAAATCCGGCGGAGCCGGATTTGGCGACACTGGTTCTTTTTTAGGTTTTAGTCTTTTGTCTTTTTATCCTTTCTTCTTTTCTTTT
>Ga0209431_10001685_pt1 | contig 18179 bp, 23 predicted proteins | sample RifCSP13_3_FD_184021 | JGI IMG/M metagenome (GOLD analysis project Ga0209431, IMG submission 184021) | Soil microbial communities from Rifle, Colorado - Rifle CSP2_sed 13_3 (SPAdes) (version 2) | ecosystem: Environmental > Terrestrial > Deep subsurface > Rock core/Sediment | place: Rifle...
CTCATCCCATTGGCTACTATTTGTTGGCTGAATATCTGCAAACGCCCAGAAAGTATAAGTATTAGTAGCCTTTATTGGTAATGGCCGTAAAGTTAGTATTAAAACAATTAATATTTGCAATATCTTTTTCAGATTATCCCTCCTAAACGCTTCTAAAGATAGACTAAGAGTATATCCGTCGGCATTTCATAGGTTCTCCTTTACTGCTTTTTTTTTGTAGTAAGCCTTGCGGTAATCCTTGTATTTGTCGGTCTTGTAGTAAGCCTTTCGGTAATCCTTCCGGTAATCCTTCCCTTTTTTAGTTTTTAACATAGTGCTTGTCTACTGATACCTTCTTTGTCAGCTATCTCTTGTAAGGTTGTCATAAGTTCTCCTCTAAAAGTTCATATATTATTTAACTTTAATTCTTCAAAGAATGCAAAAATATCAAAACCTTCATTACTTCCCATTACGTCATCCCATGTAAATCTAAAAATACGGTATCCTAGACTTATTAAAGTGTTATCTTTATTCCTATCTTTTATTATATTTTCTTCGGTATAGTGAATTTTCCCATCGGTTTCTATTACTAATTCATAATCAGGAATGTAAAAATCTACTACAAAATATGTTCTTCCATCTAATTTCCAACCTTCTGGACAATCTATTTTATATTGAACATAAAATTCATACCCATGTATTAAAAGATTCATGGCCATTACCTTTTCCATTACATTTAACTTCTTGTATTCTAGTTCTTCTTTTAAATGATTCAAATTTTGAATTAAAGTAGAATCTTGTTTTCCCAATTCCTCAACTACCTCTAGTTTCTTAAAATCATATTCAACAAGTAACAATGCAATATCGGTCTTACTCATATTCTCTTTTACTTTTAACCCTTTTTCTTTTGCTTCTTTAATCAAATCTGCTTTTGTTTTAGTTTTCATTTTAATTTATCTCCTTTGAGATTTTATTTAATTCTTCTTCTGTAATACTCTCTCCTTCTATATGTCCTTGTATTTGTATTTGTATTTGTATTTCATCTACACCATAGATTACGAGTAGGCTACAACCTAGCTTACTAAACATATCTTGGTATTCTTTAATAACGTGTCGTGGTTTGAACTGTATCATAGCCTTTTGCACGTCTTCTTCTAGGTCTAGGAATTGTTTTAAAGCGGATCGCATAAGTTGAATGTTCCCCATATGATTATCGTAGTGTTCGGAATTTTTAAGAATAACGTAATGTTTATAAAAACTGATTTTCCCGTTGACAGTAAACTTATTTTTAATCTTTTGTAGGCTACTCGTAGTTAAGTCATTACCTACTTCAAAGATAACTTGTCTATCTGATATTTCATAACAACCCAACCAATTTACTCTTGAGTTGAAAAGATAATAGATATAAACGAACTTCTCTTCAAGTGTTAGACTCTCTATATATGGATCAGTGAATAATTTTGATTCAAACTTTCTACTCTTCATATTTCTCCAACTGTTATTAAAAAACCGCCTTAATGGAAAAGACTAACAGGTTGGTGTTAGTCCTCCCCGCTAAAGCGGTTTGGATATTAAAAAAAGACAAACCCCAACCAATTTGCCTTACAATTTCAAAGTACAATGATACTCTACTACAACACTGAAAGTTTGTCAAGACCTAAAAGCCCCTCACAAGGAAGGGTTTTTAGGAAATCACTATGGATGAATACAGTACACCGCTGAGATGTATTTAATAATTATATCACATTTAACAAAAAAGAGGAAGGATCATAGTCACATAATTTTCAGCCTTAAGAACTTCTTATTAATCCAGTGATACTAGATGACAAGCCAAAAAAGTGTAGAGTGATCCAGCTAATATTGTTTGATTTCCCGTAGCTCCATGTTGTAGATAAAGTTTAACAGTATCTGCCACTGTCAGCTTAATAATATCAGCAACCATTGGAGTAACAGCTTTAACCAAAGAAGAATGTGAATATCCGGTTAGAGCAGTAGCATCATTAACCTTGATAATACAAATATATTCCTTATTTGCTTCGACTGTAGTAACACTGCAAGTTATTTTTCCTCCAATAAAGTAATATCCTGTGACTGGTACTGTATAAGTATTACTTGCAAAATCTGCTCCGGTATCATAATCTTCTGTTCCCAATGTAACCTGAGTATCTGTTGCTACACCAGTTTGATTGGAGGTGGGATACGCACGAGCCTTTATTCGTGTGACAAAGGCTGTATCAATAGCACTATTACCGATTTTCATCACATCGTTAGTTGTGACATAGGCTACGATACGATTAGTTCCTCCTGTATCTTTAGCATAATAATATACATTATTATTAGCAATATAACCATTAGCCGCATGTGCATTTTCCGATTGATCATTACTGACCATATTATCTAATTTTGCCTCAGTAATGACATCTCCAGCTGTCCAAACTACTGTTTGATAAGTAGCCATTTAAACCTCCTCTTTTAAAATAAATTTACTATTTTTCAATCCTAATTCTCTTCCTTTAGAACATTCTTTTATTTTATAAATATATTTCAAATTACCCCTAAAATCTCTGGTATCATTACCACAAGCACATTCAAACCCTACCTTACCATCAATCGGTGATAGATTAATTGTAAAACATCCCTTCCACTTTCCATTTTCTTTTTCGGAAACATAATGAAGATCACACCAATCACTCATCTTATTATCAGTTGAATATACAAAAGCAACAATATTCCGACATTTTTTACAAATAATTCTATATTTTTTCATTCCAATTGTTTTTCGAGGACATGTCAGATAATCTCGATTATTCATATTTTTTTTGGCTAAAATAATTGATTGACAATCACAATCATGTTTATCATACGGTAAATAACTAATAATCTTCATAATCCTCCTTTAAGGACTTACAACATCTTCGCTTTCGACTATAGCAGTTCCTACGATTGCCCAAGCATCAGTTTCTTCCGGTGTAATTTCGCGTAAATATAATTCTTGCACAAAACCACCTGTATCTAATTGTCCAATAATTCGCATTACTCGATAATTAGTATAAGTGTTTAAATCTTGATCTTTTACTCTTATTTTATCCTTAAGCTGTAATTGAGGAATCCCTTGCACCTTAATTCTAATCTTTTTTTTAGGATCTTTATATTTTCGCACAACTGCTCGTGCAATATAATAAGCAAATGAATCTGAATCTATAAAATCATTTTGGATTTCTAAATTATTTTCTGAATATAAACTAATTGAATTAGCATCACTATATTCTTGTGTTATTTGGTAGCTTACAGTTGCGGGTGTTCCTCTTAACCTTAAAGTAATTAAATAAAGAGTTCCTGAATAAGTATTAGTGATTTCCAATTTGGCCGCTTTAGCAAATTTAGTAATCGTAATCGATATTTTAGTAGTTTGATCTGATCCTCCACCATCAGCTTGGGTATTAGCTGTAAAATCAGTCGTCGCTACAGGATCAGTGATCGTTGTTGCCGGATCATCAAAATTAGCCCAAATTATTAAGGTGTTAGTTCCTTGCGGAACAGTTTCGGGTAAATTGGGATCATTCCATATTTCTTGTATTGATTGTACTATTCTTGGTTCTGCTTTTACAATACAATGGTTATATATTTCCGAACTTTCATCTTGATACCAATCCAAAATATCATTTTCGTTGACTGTCCATACAATAGTATTATGTGGAAAAACACTATAATGTCGCCGATTCTCAAATCGCAAGATTCCATTCTCATCTTGATAAAAAAATCCATCTTCTGATTCCGCTAATTTTCGGATTCGTTCACCAGCTGTATCTCCTTTTTCAAACCAAGCAAATTCAATTGTATTCAATCCTTCATCTAGATCATATTGATCACTCGAAAATCCAATATCATTAAGAATATCTTCAATAATTTGATCAGAACGTTGATTCTGATACATCGTTGATTCTAATAGATACTCATTCAGGTATTGAATATAATCATAACAGACAATAGAACATAGACGATCAAGTTTATATTCTTTGGGTTGAAAAGTTAAACCTTTAAAAATTGGCAATACTACATTATTATCGGCAAAATCAAAACCGATTTTAAATTGAATAGGACGATTTGGTTCAATTGCTGTACCAATAGTACTATTATAATTGGGCGTGAAACGAAGATCAGTATTATCCAATAAAATATCTCCTAATGTCATAGCCATTCCACCCAACGGTTCTTCTACTATTCGATCATATTCTAACCGTACGGTTTTATCAGTTTCATCATAATAGCTAAAATAATCTGGTTTTGTTAAAGAGCCACTGATCCCCCGCACAATATCAGTTCCCCCTACTACTGAAGTACCCACAATCGCAAAACTTAATGATAAATCTTCTACTCTTGTCCATGCAATTCTCAATCGCCATGCTAAAGTTCTGACTAGAGCAGTTGTGGTCGAATCGAAAGGTGTCCAGATTGATAAAGAAGATTCTCCACTTCCCTGCATTATTTTTTCTCCGTTAAAATTAAAACAATATCTTCTCGGTATTCGTTACCCGGTGTATTATATGCTCGACGCATAATATCAATATGAACTGGGGTAGAAGTAATCGTCAAATTAGCTTCTGCCACTGTAAAATTACGAATAGTTTTTAAATTATATTCTGATAAAATATTAGCAATCTCAGTCTGAGTTAATTGCTCATAATTAAGATAATATCTTTCTTTGCGTTGAATAATATCTTTCTTGGTTGTTCCATCTAAAGTTTCGAGAGTAATTCCTTTTTCGATTGTTTCTCGCTCAAACCCTTTCGGGTTTGGCAAAGTAATATCACCTAATATATAAGACATTTTATGCTCCTATTAATTCAGCTACAGTTTTATTTCTAGCTCGTGCCAAATATACCAAACCTTCATATAATTCTTTGGCTAACTGTCTTTTTTCGGTTGCACTTCCTGCGTAAATTCCTACATTAACATTCAAAGTTGCTCCGTTTCCACCTTGGTTATTCATTCCAATTCCAGCCAGAGCTGGACTTACTCGTTCTCCACCATGTACAACTGCTAACTGAGGTATTCCTATTGGTCCCGGTACAACTCCTCCAGTCTGAAATGATCCTCCACCTCCACCTCCACCTTCACGTCCACCTAATAAACCTAAAAGAGATAATGCTTCTTTTATCTTTTCTACTAAAAGAGATAATTTCTGATTAATCGGTTCAATAATATTATTCATTAACCATTCCATGATCTTACCGACTAAGTCTAAAGCTAATCTTAGAAAAGTTAAATGTGCATTCAATTGCTGTAAAGCGCCATTCAAACCAGCCCCCGCTACTACTCCAATTAATTTCAATAAATCTCCAAAAGCTTTTGCTGTTGCTGGATATTTGTTTTTAAAATCTACAAAAATCTGGATAAAATCTCCCCATTCTTTAACCAAATTTTTTACAGCATTAACAATATCATCAATGGTTGGTTTTAATTCATTGTATTTCTTTCTAATTGTTTCAATTACATTAATGATTTCGTCTTTATGTTTATTGTATAAATTAATAGCCTTAACAATCCATTCTTTCATAGTATTAATAATATCATCTACTACTTTGGCTACCTTATCAGAAAATTTAGCAATTTCTTCTTTATTATCCACAAAAAAATCAATTACTTTTTTGGATAATTTAACTAGTATATTAGTAACAATCGCAAGAGCCGGCTCAAAAGCCTTACCAATATATTCTTTTATATTAGTCATTGCATCACGAAGTGACAATAAATTTTTCCCAGAAGTTTTATAAGTTTCTGCATAAACTCCTTGTACAGCAATACCCTGCCGATATATTTCTTGTATTAAAAGCTCTCGTTTTTCTTGAGAAGTTAGTTCGGTAACTGTTTTTCCAATCTTTTTAGCGTATTCACTATATAAATTATTGAGGCTTAATTGAATCCTATATTTTTCTAGTAATTCTGGTCGTAGCGTACCAATAGCTTTTGTAAAATCTTGGATTGCTTCTTTGGATGAAACTCCTACTGCCGCCGCAAATTCTTTAGCCGTTAGAACAAATTTATTTAAATCAACATTTCCTTGTAATCCCGTTTGAATAAAAGTCAGTATTGTTTCTGTGGCGTCCATCCCATAAGTATTAGCTTCAGCTAATGCCTCTCTCATTTCATCAATTTGTTCTGTTGTTACCCCCATATTTTCAGCCATTGTTTTTAGAGCGATTTCCGTTTGTGCAAATCTTGCCCCCATCTGTAATGATTCCGCAAAAAATCCGATTCCTTTACGCACTATACCTACTGCAAATTCTAGGGCCCTAAAAGCAATCTGAGCGCCTAATACTCCTTTAGTAATATTACCTGTAGAATTTGTAATTTGAGCGGCTGATGAATTAGCGGCACTACCCACATTTCGGAATACTCCCGAAGCACGATCACGAGCATCAATAACTATTTGAATATTTTCAGCCATTTTGCTTCCTTAACTGTTTTTTATACTCTTCATTTTCTATCTGTAATTTTTTATTCATGATAAAACTATTTAAAATAAAAACATCAAAAGGTTCTGCCATCATTTCTTTATGCGAAAGCCCGAACATCCGACGGTATTCAAACTCGATTATTTCAGATGTCATTTTTTCCTGACCTCTTAGAGCAAGTTCAATACGTTTTAGATATTCGGGCTTGGTTTTTTTACCAACAAAAAATTGATTACCCCCACAATAACTTCTACGGGAAGTTCTTTTAACTCTTCTTTTCTAATTTCCATCTTTTTATTGTCTTTATCAATTCCCATTCCTTGAATAAACTTTTTTTCGAGCACTTTAAATACTCGTCCCGAAGATTCTTTGACTGCTGAAGTTTCTTTAGAATCTATCGGTAAATCTAAAAACTCTTGAGCTTCCGCATAAGATATTGGTTCAAAATCAAGATAACATTCCTTCCATTCTTCTCCTAATTCTTTCAAGTTATACCGACGAGTTTCTAATTTAAATTTACTCATTTAACCTCCTTTAATAATTAATAAGTAGCCTTGGTATTCACTAATTGACATAAATGAATTATCTCCTGACTATTACTAATATCACGATTTGCTTTAAAGGAGATTGTTTGACTAACGATATCATCTAAAGCATAATTTGGTGACCAATTATAGAAATCTACCCGAGGAAATTGTAATGTTAGTGATGGTCGAGTAGAAGATCCGATTAGAACATCAGTATTAATTAAAGCAATCTGTAGTGCTTTATAGGTTCCATCAGTCATGTAAGTCTTCCAAGTTTCATCTTCATAATTCAAAGTTAATTCCCCTTCTATCGAAAACTGTTGATTCAAGAAGTCTTCAGGTTCTGCTGTCCCCAAAACATCATCCATCTTCACATTTGATTTTATTGTTAATACTAAGTTTTTAATGCTTAATACTGTTGCCGCCGCAAGACCAGCAATATTCGCCGCAACTTTAATTCCTACATGTTTCTTGGTGAATTTATTCTCGGCCGTAATACTTCCATCTTGTATTGCCGTAATTGCCCGCTTGCTTTTGAAACTCGCACGATATTTGACAATTTGATCTAATGCTGAGGTTATTTCTAATTCATCAACCATTGCTAATCGATACATTTCAGTAGAATTTGAGTCTTTAACCACTAAAGACAAACTATCATGTTGACAGGTCTGTTCGAGAGTAAAACTATGGGTATATGAACTATCAACTATAGTCCCCGAACTACAAGTTCCTAATAGTGAATACAAAAAATATCCAAAGCTTTGATCCCTAATTTCTCCCGTTACTTCCCCTTCTGCATATCTTGTTGTCACCAAAGCCGCTTCACTATCAGCTAAATTACCTAAAGCACCTGTTGATCGAGCTTTAACCACTTTATCGTCGTGATTAAAAGTTTCAAAGGGAATCCAAAATGAAGGAGCAACTCCCACCCCACGATTTGTTTCTCTAGCAATTCCTAATTTAACTAAACGTCCAACATATTTACTCATTTTTTTACACCTCCTTTAAGGTATAATTATCTTCTATGTAATATCTCTACTAATTCTAATTCTTACCGTAATTTCTGCCATTACTAAGGCTTCTTCTGGTAATTCTCCCCAGTTAGAAGGGTGCGCAAAAAGATTTAAAAATGTATATCCACTTGGTAATCCTATTCCAATTACTCTTGTTGTTGATCCCTTATAATCTTCCTGATCAAACTTATCTAAAACCGAATCTACAACTGCTTCTAAAGCTATAATCGCCTCCCCAATTCCACTATCCTTAGTTTCGTAAAAGAGTCGTACAATAAAAGCATATACTCGTATATTTTCGGTTGTTGTTTCATAGTCAGCCGAATTTTCGGACGGGGTTACAGTAGCCGCTGGGTATCCGCTAAATTTAGCTTTAGGAATTAAACTAATTTCTTGAATCGCCGTTATTGTTTCCAGCAAAGTTTTAATTTGTGGTCTTAAAGTTGTAAAGCTCATAATTGTTTAAATTTCTGTCGAAAAGACTTTCCTAAATTAGATAAGATTGGTTCACCGCCTAATTTACGCATAGCCAATTCGACTCCTGTAGTTAGAAAAGGTCTTGATCTCATTCTTTGGATTGGATAAAAAGGCATTCCGTGAACATATTTGGCATATTTAACGTTGGAACCGATACTCGCCTTAAATTCCTTAATCGAAATGCCAGTCCCTATTTCATATTTACCACCCTTAAAAGCTCCTCCACCAAGTGAAGCTCTCAACCTTCCTGTATCTACTGGAGTCAACTGTTTGGCATATCGTTCAATCCAATAAATAATTTTTGCCAATCCCTTTTGAACACTTTCTCCAATCGAAAAGGTACGAAATAAATTAGCCACTTTTTCAAACGGTGGCGTAATACTCAAATTAAATTGGATTCCTTTTAGATCACTCATTATATTCTTCTAGAATTACTTGTAGATGTTGATTAATACCATAATCTTTTTGAGTGACTTCTCTTACTTTATAAATTATCCCTTTTGAATCTGTGATTTTATCGCCTTCCTGTATATCTGCCGCCACGTCAAACCATGCTTCCCATGCTCGACCTTCCAGTATTCCCAAAACTTGCCGAGCTTCACCATCAAGCTCTTGAATATGACTATCCACAGTCGCTGTTGCTCGAAACGCTTTTTTGTATCCACTGACGGTTTTGAGTCTTCTAACCGTGACGTTTTGGTTGAAAAATCTTTTGATTCCCATGGTCTAAACCACATCCATTCGAGCATATTTATCTAAAATAGCTTTCACTTCGGAGTTTTCAAAAACTTCTTTAGCATAACTAACAGAATAATCACCTATCCGTTCTGATTCTACTCCGGGATCACCCTTCCTCCTATTCCAACCTATTGCACACAATCGCCATGCTATATATTCTAAATCACTAAGACCAACATCCGATAAAAAAGTAACCGTATTATCATAATTATATCCTGCAGTATATGTTACGCGCCAACCCCTTATTAAAGCATTAAATTCACTTTCACCGGTTGAAGTTAATGCTCGCCAATCTTTTCCCCGCGGTAATTCTACAATTCCCTCGTTATATTGAACAAAATATAATGAGCTATCAACATTATCCCAATCATCACTATGCAGAGAAGTTTGTCTTTCTCCTAAAGTAAATGTTGCTGTTGTACTCACTGGATAATTTTTAAGCAACAACTGTTTACTTCCAGTCCCATCATATTCTTCATTAGTATAAGTCGTTTGTTTAAACCGACGCTGACAATAATGTTCGATATAATCAGTTACACTATTAATAATTCGATCTAAAACATTACCCTCAGTTGTAGTAACTGTAGTAATTCCTAGAAAATTCATCAAACGTTGTCGAGTTGTAAGTACATAATTATTGACTGACATATTTATAATTTTTTAACTGAATACCCTTTTCGTCTTCCTCTAGAAGGTCTTATCACTTTTTGTTCATATTCAACATAAATTTTAGCTAATCCTTTTTCGATTAATCCATGTGCTTCATTACGGGTAACTTCAATTATTTCACCATTTTTAAAAAATTGAACTTTAATCATAGTTGCCTCCTCATTACAGGGGATTGAGTTATCCCCTGTCGCAAGATTACAACTAAATTCCTGTAATTTGCACAAAAGCACTACCTAACACACATTTTCCGTCAATTCTCTCTACTGCCTTGACCTCGGTTGCATTCCTTCTCCATGCGTCTCCACCTTCACGGGTAGTTTCAACCGCAAGAGACTGTCGGTCTCCAATGAGGTAATATTTCCAATCTCCAAACCAAAGAACATGCTCAGAAAGATCATTGTTCTCATGAATCGGATAACCATATACCATTTCGGGACCTCTGTTAGCAACATCTGAAGAAGCACCCGGTGTCCAGATATATCTTCCATTACTATCTTTAACCTTACGTAGAATTTCAATTACTCTTCGGTTACCTACAAAAGCCGCACTAGGAGCTTGACGAATCCTTTGTTTCCTAGAATAGATCGCAGAAATAATGTCGTCAAAATTCAGTAATCCCCCAGAGGCTATAGAACCGGTACTACTACAAGAAGCAATACCCTGAGGTTGACCCGAACCCGAACCAGTGAAGAAAGCATCATCCTCAGCGGCCGCGATTGCCTCCGCAAACAATTCGACTACAAATCGGATCACATCAATATTGGCATCAGCAATAAGTTGATGAGTCACAGGAAGCAAACACACTAGATCATTGGGTTGTAAGGTCACGCGACCAAATTCTGCTGAAGTTGTAGACTTTGACGCATATTCACTCGTCCAATAAGCATACGGCCGAGCAGACAAAGTATTAAGGTTAAGGGTATCTGTAGTCATAGGAATTACTCTAGCAAGTTTACGCATTACCGCCATATCTGGAAGAATGCGGAAAACTTCTGCCCTAAACTCTTCAGGAACTAAGTATCCCCCTTGAGCATCAGTACCTTCAATTAACGCTTTAAAGACAAAATCCGCTCGGTTGTCACGATCTTTATTTATCATGGCCTTAAACCAAACAAGAATTTTATCTTCTTTACTCAAATTTGCCAATTCATCATTAGAAGGATATTTTACTGCTTCTAATCCACCCTTGGGCGTGAAAAGTTTGGTTAAAGTACCATCATCTTTTCGTTGGGTTTTTTCTTCAATTGTTGATACAATTTTATCTCCGATTTTTTCGGCTAATTTAAGTGCATCAATTGATAAGGATTTTTCATCAGTTCCTTCCTTTGATTCATCACCTTCTTTTGAACCTTCATCTTCAAGTTCTTTAAGAAGTGCTTTAATTTTATCTTTGTCCATCTTTTTTTTCACCCCCTTTCGTTAAAGCTATTGATATAATCTTTAATGCTTTTCTTAATTTTTGCATTTCAAAGATATTCTTTTTTTCTTGCTCGTTTTCTTTTTTACTAAAAATGCTTTTAACTTCATTCCGTAAAGCTGTAATTTGTCCTTTAACTTCTGATACTGCTTTTTCATAAGCATCTCCTTTTATCTCTCCTTCTAATTTTTTTAGAACTTGATCTTCAACATATTTAAATTCAGGAACCTCTTTTTCGAATTGTTCATAATGTCGTAATAGATGGTTATAGATTCCTTTACGATCACTTTCGGGAATATCAATCCCTCCCCTTGCTCCTAATAAAATAGCCATTGCGGTTCGTATCCCAGTCCAAACAGTTACTAACTCTTCATTCTCAATGTCATGATGCAACAATTTATACGAACGTAGATTTTTCTCATCTCGAGAATCAAACCACGTAAACCCTTTACGATATTTTAACCAATCTATTTTCTCTAATTCGGGACCCCCTGCCCAATTACGGATTCTTCCCTCAGCAGTTCCCCCATTCCATGCTCGTGATTCTTCAGCAATCGGAAAACCCGAAAAAGGTATAATGTCTTTACTTTCTAAATTACATCCATATAAACATTTATATATTCCTTCCCAAGTAATAGTTTTAATTTTAAATTCTTCTAAACCACGTCTTACATTAGCATCAGCATTTGCCGGAACCGCTACGGCAGAAATTTCAAGCAATTCCATTTTTAAATGTTGATTGCCATCAATTTCAAGAGGAATATAACCAACCGAAAAAGAATTTAGAAAACCATCTTTGTATTTTCTATAAATCTCTGCCGCAAAAGGATCTTCTAAATCAAATTTAGGTTTAAACATTAATCTTGTCTTTTTTCCTTCACCATCCAACCATACTTTTAATACTTTGCCGATTGGGGGTCTTTCTTCCCTAAAATTATGTCCCCAAAGGAATGCTGGATTTTTCTTGAAATTTTTTAATTCCCATCCTTCTTGATTTAATTCTTCTCCATGTCTGTCTTCATTACCCGTTGAAGCTACTGCCGCTTCTAGTATTCCTTCTTCATCATTATCTCTTTTTTCTACGTACGCTTTTGCAATAAAATGATCCATAAGATGCACCTCCTTAGAGTGATTGACAACCCATCTTTTAGCTTCATCCATCGACCACTTTTCTACATCAAAAAGATAGGTTTTAATTTTTTTATGATCAATACAATAAAGTGCTTTAATCCCTTTTTCTCCGGAAACAGTCATAGTACGAATATTCTCGCACTCACTTTCAGTATGTTTTGGATTAGGCACTCGATGATAATTTTCGGTAGTTTCAGGCATGATTTTTTACTTCATAAAGACGGGGAAAAAAGAACGCATAAATAGTATTAAACTAATATTCCCCGCCTTTAAGCAATAAAAAAAGCCTCTAACCTCATACGGTGACTTTTAGTCATTTAATGAGGTTAGAGGCTTTGACTGCCTATATTTATTTAATTCAATTAAATAATACCATTTTTTTCTCTTTTGTCAATTCCCATTTCCCTAATGGTTTTGGATTAATGTTTATTTTAGTTACCCAACCACATTTACCACATTTAAGATTGACAAAACGACCCTCAAAATTACTTCCTAAAAATCTGCCACAATTTTCGCAACGAAGTTCATCTATCATATTTACCTCTTTAAATTTATGAAATCTGCCTATTTTTTTAGAAATTCCTGTAACGCTTATCTAAGAAAAAAAATACTCTGAAATTTATACTAAAATCTCGTTAAACCGCCTTCAAGTATCTTATTCTCTTTTTCCTTACCCTCTAAATACAAAAGTTTATCAACAAACCTAAGTCCAGCGATCACTCCCACAAGCGCCACTTCCCGCCACGAAAAAGTACCTGCCTCGGCAAAAGAGATAACTACGGGAACTACAGCCAAAGCAATCACTCTTAATAATTCTTTTAACGCTTCTTTGAATGGTTCTGACATTTTAGTCACCTTCTTCCTAAAATATATTTTTATCCTCTTTTTTTAGAGGTTTGTTGCATGAAATCGTTGATGCCCCTTACTTCATCCAGAAGTAAACGAAATTCCCAAGTAACACCTTTCTTGTTTTTATCAATTTTGTTCTCCAATCGCCGTATTTCATCCCATAATTTAGCCGCTTCATTCTGCCAGTATTTATTCGTAGGAATAGTTCTCCTTTCATTTTTAAGACTCTACAAGCCACCTAAAAATGATGAAACCTATCTCACTTGATTCCAATCATCTTGCCGATTTTTTTCCAAGCCTCTTTAAGACCAATCTCTTGTCCTTGAACTGCTAAATCAATTAAAAATTTAAGCTGTTCTGATGGTGGCTTATTCAGCCATTCAGTAAGTCCTAAATTTTTGAGGGCTTTTTTACCCTTTTCGGTTACGTCTATTATCCACTGTGGATCAGACATATCTTCCTCCTCTTTAATTAACTTCATAAAATCTATATACTTACCGTCTTTTTGGCAATCTACATGTAAATGAGCACCTGTAGTAGCTTCATTTGCTAATGGCGGCCAGCCGCCGGTATAGCCTATCATCTGACCTTCCTTAACTAATTTATTTTCTTGAATCTGAATATCAAACGATTCCACATGCCAGTACCGCCACCGACCATGTTCGCCAGTACCAGCGATACCTCGTCCTTTATCAATACCGATAAAATCAGGCATAAAAGCCTCTATCGCTACAAACGGCGTCCATACTGGACATTTAAAGTCATAGTGCTGTGCCGTTCCAAAAGTATTAGAAAACTCCCAGTGTTTAGTAAAAGGATATGTCATTTTTCAGCTTCGACTAAAGTTAGTCTTTTGTCTATCTCTATCTGTTTCTCCCGAAATTGAGCCACAAGATCATTCTGTTTCTCGACAATAGCACGTAAATTATCGACCCGAGTAATCAAAACTTCTACCTTAGTATATAAAGCAAAGAAGGTGGTTGATAACATTAAAGCCGAAGCCACAATACCAGCAATGTTATTGTATTGTAACCACGAGATTGTATCGTTTTTATTTTCCTTCACCTTTTTTCTCCTCAAAAAATTCTTCTGCCCGCCCACAAATTAAAGGCGATAAAATAATTTTATCAATCCGCTCCAAAACAAAATGTCTCTCATCTAAGGTCAAATCAGGAGCATTGCTATCATATACCTTTTGGCTAATTCGATAACATTTGGCTTTTTGTTCGCCAGTTAAAACCTCATTTTGGGTAACACTGTTTAAAGCCTGAAAGATAATATCCCGCCATATAAGACTTTTATCCTTTCCGCTTTTGATTACTTTCCCCTCATAATCTAAAACTGGTTCAGTTACTTTAATGTTCATAAACCTCCTTTTTAATTTTCTATTATAATATCATTATTTAGTGTCTTTACCATCCGCTGGCGAGCGTGCGCCAGTCAGCGTCAGCGTAGATTGCCACGAGATTATCAAAGGTGTTGATTTCTATAAATCCCTCGTAGGGGTTTGCTGTCCGCCCAGTTGTGGCTTTGATGACGACGCCCGGAACAATCTCTACAACATTTGTGGTCTCCGTGCGTTTGTGCCATCCAGCGTATCCGGCAGCGGCATTGATGTCTTTCACCCACATCTGGGCCATATCCGCCGGAGCAGTGGTTGGTGCTGTACCACTGCCAATACCCAGGACTTTCGTGGCAGATGTACCGAAAGCTATTGTCCCAATTCCGACGTTGCCGGTGTTGGTAATCCTCATACGTTCTGTATCATTTCCATTAGTACCAGCTGTAGAAAACATAAGACCAAAAAGATTTCCATATATTCCATTTTCCTGAATAGCCCTCATGGAGGCTTTTACGCCAGCACCAAGCCCCGAAAGGTCAGAACCATAAAATTCAAAACCACCAATAGTATCGCTAGTTGTCCAATCACTAGCATCTTTCGTTGAAGTAATTCTGATATTATCGTCTTTTGTTGCCCTAAGTTCTAAGTGTGTAGCGGGTGCTGTCGTGCCTATGCCAACATTGCCGTTTACTAGGAACTTCCCCGTAGTTCCAGTAAGATCGGTATAATTTATTCCCACCGCATCCGCAGAAGCGTCGGTAAATAAAAGATTAGTAGCAGTATCTCCCTCTACTCTAAAGTCAGTCGAAGCGTCGCCGCCTTCGTTAAAGACGATATTTCCTGCATTGGTGACAATGGCATAGTTAAGAGTATCTCCTTGGTTTACATCTGCCAAATACAAACCATAGGCATTGGTTATTGTTGAACCCGATGCTTTTGCAAGGCTTAGATCAAAACCATAAAGATTGGTTATTGTTCCTGTAGCGCCAGTAAGCGTCCCCGCTCCAACCGATAATCCATAGACAGTAGTTACCGTTCCTTGGGTTGCGTCAGACGTTAAGTATGCGCCGAAAATACCTCCTCTTATATTTCCCGAGTTTGTAACACCGGCCTCAGGATTAGCATAAGTATAACCAGCTAAACCTTGGACATAGTGCGTATTGCTTGTGCTTGGAGCATCGGTAAGGGTAAAATTTAATCCCCTATATGTCAGCGTATCTGCTCCATCAACAGATTTTGCTAAATTAAGACCATATTTTGTATCAACAGCGACCCCAATTCCTACATCTCCAAGGGTATAAAATGCTCCTGTATTTGCTATACTTGCCCTAACAGTTCCGCTATTATATTGCCATTCCTGAATGTTGGCGTCATTACTTGAATTTCCTCTAACTATCAGCGACTTAGAACCGGCACTGCCGCCAATAATTTCTAATCTTGCTCCCGGCCCCGTCGTCCCGATGCCCACTTTATCGGCACTAGCATCAACAAATAATAAATTAGCATCAGTATCACCCTCTATTCGAGTATCACAAGTTGATAATCCGCCCTCATTGACTATCAGGCCATCACTAATTGAAACAACTGCATTTAATGCTAAAGTCTGGTTTATCGGAAGCGCCGCTGACACACCATAAATGATAGCGTTAGTTAGTTCAGTGGCCGCATTTGCTCGCAGGATATTGTCAATAATTAACTTATCACTTCCCGTTTGCCAGAAACCAGCGGAATATCCAATAAAAGTATTATTTGAACCCGAAATATTTTTAGAGCCCGAATCTGTCCCAATACCAATATTATATGATCCAGATATATTCCCCCAAAAAGAGTTTCCGCCAAGAGCAATATTACCACTACCAATAGTTAGCCCTGAAAATGCCCCATTCCCGATGGCAATATTAAGGTCGCCCGTTGTCAATTGATACAAAGCGTCAGTTCCAATACCTACATTACTCGATCCTGTTATAACAGAATACAGCGAATTAAACCCAATTCCCACGTTCGCCGTTGATATGGATGTAACACACGTAACCCCGTTTTCTTTCCCGAAGTACATATTTTGTGTAGTACTATCAGTAATTCTTATCTCGCTTGATGGTATAGATTCTGCGTTCGTTTCAAAAGTTATAAGCGGTTCTGAAATAGGAGTTATTTTTTTAATGCTTACATTGTCCACACTGCCTGTCCAAACAGCGTCTGGTGTAAGTGTGATAGGACCATTACCAACAGCCTTCATCATAAATGTATAAGTATTTGATGTGACATCTTGACTAGGCTGGCTCCCAGCTAGATTAAAATAACTTCTTCCGCCAAGAGCAATGGTTAGTACTCCCGCCACAGTGGTAGTAATTTTAATAACTACCTTGTAATAATTACCGCCGACAGGAGCTTCACTTAAATAAGTATTCGCCAGAGATGCAGCATTAGCTCCTGCGGTGTGTGTGTATACGCCACTTCCTACTGTCCAATTGGTCCCCGTCCAGTTACCCGCGCCGGCAAAAGTCCTATTATTAGCTACCGTTATCATTTCACTTCCTAGAGTTGCAGTATTTTGGCTATTTTTGATATGAGTTTTGCCCAGAGGACTCGCCGTCCCAATGCCGACTCTATTGTTCACACTATCTACTGACAGAATTACATTTGTGTCTTTATCTTGTACTTCGAAGTTAGAGAGAGAATCAACTGTAGGTCTAACTAAAAGGTTGCCAGTCACGGGATCATTTGAAGCATCAAGCTTCAAATATCGATTGTCTAATAATTGTATTGGGATTCCAGATATCTTCATATTATGTCCAAACTAGAAGTTCAACAACTTGTGCCGCCGTTCCGCACGCTAAATACAAAGTGGTAGCGGCTAAATTTAAGTTATCTTCCTCTGCATAAGTTCCCGCTTTCAAAGTTAGATAAGAAGCAGTAGGTGTAGCCACTTTTCCAGTAATAAAAGCAAAACGAATATCATAAGCTCCACGACACCAAAACTCAAACTTTTCTGTATTTACTGGTAATGCTTGAGAATATTCGGTATCCGCTAAAGTCAAATCAATATTATAAACAGTTGGCGTAGCAGAAACCGCCGATTCTGGTGTAGATAATACATCTACCTGTACATGCCGATCAGAATCAATTAATCCTTCTTGTACGTCTCCATTACTTTTGGCAAAAGAAACTCCGCCACCCCCCGAAGTAAAAGCTTGCAATAATGCTTTATAAAATTTCTTCCCGTCTGACAATCGTACAGCTAATGGTCTTTTTGAATCTAAATATTCATCCAGATTCACTTTTATCTCTTTTTTATTTCCTTGTTTTAATAATGCTAAAAGCAAACTTTCAAATTTATAAATATCAGGTGTATAATCGCGTAAATTATTAATTTTAATATCTTTAGGGAAATTATTAACTTTTAATGAAGAAGGAAATTGAGGATATGTTGTTTGATTTAAAACATTAACATCAAATCGTTTGGGAATATTAACTTTAAATTGTTTGAATTGTTTTAAAATATCAATTAGAGCATATTGAATATTTTCATTCTTCTCTCCAATTGTTTTTTCTACTTTCTCTAATTGTTTAATTAATTGTTCA
>Ga0209431_10001688_pt1 | contig 18158 bp, 14 predicted proteins | sample RifCSP13_3_FD_184021 | JGI IMG/M metagenome (GOLD analysis project Ga0209431, IMG submission 184021) | Soil microbial communities from Rifle, Colorado - Rifle CSP2_sed 13_3 (SPAdes) (version 2) | ecosystem: Environmental > Terrestrial > Deep subsurface > Rock core/Sediment | place: Rifle...
CGAAGGTATCGGTTGCAAGAGAAAAGGGGGCGAGGGTTATTGCAATCGATACCTTCGCTGGAGCAACTCATAAAGATTATGATACCTACCGTGAGGCGTTACTGGACCCCAAGGCTTTTTTTGACAGTTATGCAGGGAAGGCGCTGGCGGATTTTGATAACATTACGTTTTTGAAAGAAAGTTCTGAAACGGCTTTCAAAAAGATTCCTGATGGCTCTTTGGATATCTGTTTTATTGATGGAGACCACGATGACCCCACAGTAACCAACGACATTCGTTATTATTACAGCAAGGTAAGGCCGAAGGGTTTGTTGTATGGACATGATTTCTATAAGGACAATCGGAATGGTGTGCAGAAAGCATGTAATGAAGTTCTGGGAGAAGGGAATTATAAACTTATGGAAGATTCTGAGGTGGATGGTACAATTTGGTATTATGAAAAACCGCCAATTCCTCGGTTAAATATTACTACTGAAAAGTATAAGTATTTAAACCCTGGGAATTATTTACACCTCGTCTTCGAGCGGGAGCCCTTTGAATTAAAAAGAGATGTAGAATTCGCGACTTCTCCTGGTAGGTCTACAACTGATATCTATTGGTTTTTGGATAACAATATTTACGACGGCAACGAGTCGCTAATGGAAACGAGGTTGGCAGACTGCAAGTATGCGTTTTATACGCAGCCACCATCAAAGAAATATTTTGAAAAAAAGAAAAATGGAATGGCCAAGCTGGCGATGTTTGCGGCAGACCCGACCCTTCATTTTTATACTGGAGCAAAAAAGACTTTTGACCTTGGTTTTATTGGGGAGTTTCGCAATCGTTCCTATCTTTTAAATGAGCTTTTTCAGTGTTTTAAGTGTGATTTAAGAAACGGTAGGGTAGAAGACCCGAAGAAGTATTCGGAAATTCTTTCGGGCTGTAAAATTTTATTTAATAAGTCTGACTATAATGAAATTAATATGAGGGTTTTTGAGTCGATGGCAATTGGTTGTTTACTTACAAACAAGGTCCCAGGGATAGAAGAGGTGGGTGAGGACGGAAAACATTTTGTTTTGTATGACGGGACGCTTGATGACGCAAAGGTGAAGATAAAATATTTACTAGACCACCCTGAGATTCGGGAAAATATAGAAAAAGAGGCAAGAAAACTGGTTTTGGAAAAGCACACTTATCGTCACAGGCTCTTGGACATGCTTAAATTTGCAAATGCTTTATGAAAATAACAGTAGTAACTCCATCTATCAGAAAAGAGGGCCTTCCTGTAGTAGCACAGGCTCTGTCAAATCAGGAGTTTAAGGATTTTGAGTGGTTGGTTGGTTCTCCTTTTACTCCGAATTTGGATGTTGATAATATTCCCTTATTTAAGTGGGTTGAAGATAAATTTGGGGGTGGTTTTTGGTCGTTAAATCGGATTTATAACAAGATGTTTAAAAAAGCTAGGGGGGAATTGGTTGTTACCCTTCAAGACTGGATTTGGATTCCGCCAGACGGGCTACAGAAGTTTGTTGATGCAATGGAATCAATAAATAATGAGGGAATTGTTAGTGGTGTAGGTGATAAATACGAAAAACCTGGACCATATGGCAAGCCCGAGATTAAAATTTGGAATGACCCCCGAAAAACAATCGAGCATGGGACATTTTATCAATGTTATGCCCATGACGCAGAATGGAATTGGTGTGTTTTTCCTAAAAAATATATTTTTGATATCGGAGGAATGGATGAGAAATTGGATTTTTTAGGTTATGGAGGTGACCAGCTGCAGGTTGATGAAAGATGGGACGCAATGGGATATAAAACTTATTTGGACCAGGCTAATGAGTGTTTTGCAATAGACCATACTCGCAGTGATTTTGGGGGACAGGAGGAATGGGATAAAAAACATGTTTTTTTGAATGGAATTTATAATGCAAGAAAAGAAGAGTTGATGAGGTCTGGTCGGTGGCCCGTCTTGAAATTTCTTTAATAGCTTGATAACAATAAATTATGGTAGATGATAAAGTTGTAACTAATCCAATTCCAGCCCCAGAGAAGGTTTTGAGGGGTGATGCTGGAACTGCTGCAACTAGACCCACAGAACTAGCTCAACAAGTTGTTGAGGAAGCAAAAGAAAAAGTCGTAAAGTCGGCAATGGAGGAGGCGCTGGCCGCAGTTACTGGCACCGAGGAAGATTTGTCTGGAAGAATTATCCCAATGGGGGAAATAGAAGAAGACCCGATGTTTCAGGCGGTTGCTCGTTTCTTTGAAATTCACGAGAGAAATTACAAGGATGCTGCTCACGATGTTGGTTTTATTATTGAATATTTAAAAAATAATGTTGGGGTAACTAGCGTTGAGCAGATTGACAGGATTTTTACTTTTCTTAGAACTCTTGAGGATAATCTTGCTTCTCCGAAAGACTTTGATACGAAGCGTTATCAACGGGTTTATAATTATTTGATATTGAGAGAAAAAGCTGATGCAATGAATAAGGCGTTATCGATGATGGAAAGAAACAGAGGAAATTATGGCAACTAAAGGGGACAAAAAATTAAATTCGATTGCCCAGGACGAGCACGATGCAGTAGAATACCGCAAGCGGGTTGCCACATATGTGGACGGCTCGACAGTCGCCTATGCTGATACAAATTTTGTATCTGGCGATAGTCCTGTTGTTTTAGATGTGTTTTCAGACCTTGGTAGAGCAGGGCACGAAGGCTACATACTTAATGATGGAGCGGGAGATATCCTTGTTGAGCTTTCCGCAGATGGGGCAAACTACGGTGGGTCTCATGCGTTGAAGTGGGGAGAGCAGCTCATGATAAGTAATTTGAAGGTTAATCGTGTTCGTTTAACTTGGCAGGAAGATTCTTCCTACCGAGCGATGATTGCATAATATGGCATATATAGTAACAAGTATATCTCCGACAAAGACCCTGGCAATTGACGAGGTAGATGCCACTCTTACCTACCTTGGCGTGGCTAAAGTGGGTACGTTGACGAGCGTAGCCAGGTGGCAAATAAAGAAGATAGCCAAAACAGGAAACGTCTCTCTTTTCCAGTTTGCCGATGGAGATGCGCGCTACGATAACGTTTGGGACAATCGGGCTAGTTTGACTTACTCTTAAAGGCTGTGGCTGGGACTCTTTTACTTAATAACCTTCCGTAACATCTCTGTGAGCAGTATTTACGCTTCCTTCCTGTCAGGTTGGGGAACTTCTGTCCACACATCTGGCATATCCACATCTCTGGGTATTTTCTTGGACGTCCTCCTTTTTCCATATTTAGCTTCATATTATCACGTTGGGCTAGGGATTGTAGAAAACTATTGACAGAGGTTCGTTTGGTTTGTTTTACTTTAGAAAAGGCATACTAGCGGAAAACCCGCGGAATGCGACCAGGTATTTATTGGTCGCATTTTTTATGGCCGAGGAAGGAGGTGAAAAAGGACTAAAAACATATGGCAGCAACAGTATCAGTAAAAGAATCAAATGGTGCTACACCCACTGCGACAACTATTACCAATGCGCGTTATAACTCGGATGACAATTATAACCCTGGTACATCTACCCCATTGGTAAAACCAGCGGCTGGTACCAACTATTCGTTCTGGAAGTTTCATTACTTGAATGCAGATTCATCCCCCTCTGGAACCATTAACAATGTTAAGTGGTATACAGACGGAGCAGTTGGTTGGTCAGGATGCACCCTTTATGTGGGTGTTCATTCAGTCTACTCCCAGGCAACTGGAACCGTAGGAACAACTGGAGCGATTTTCTCTGCAGCATCTTATGTTGCGGCTTCATTCGTCTCGGCGGTACCTTTGTCAATTGGTGGTTCTATTTCTAACCCATCAACGGGTAAAATCACCGATTACATCGTAACCCAGGTAGGAGTTTCAACTTCTGCATCAGCAGGAACTTTGTCTCAGGAAACAATCTACTGGAGATACGACGAGACTTAAGTCCGTAGCTTATGGTGTTCAAATGTAATGTTTGCGGAAGCAAAAAAGGAGTTGTAAGTGGATTCTGTCCAAAAGACGGTCCAGTTCAGACTACTCCTATGGATTATGATGCAAAAGTAGCATCGGAGGTTATTGAAGTTAAGGCTTCAGAACCAGCGGTCGAGGAGGCCGAAATAGTTGAAGATGACGAAGAATAGGAATCTGAATTTTTTAAAATAATCGATTATTTTAACAATGGAAACTGAACTCAATGACATGAGAAGGGAGGTGAAGCAATGCAATGCGAGAATTAACGTGGAAAGCCCATTATCATGACGGTGAAGTTCTTCCCCAATATAAGGAGGACGGCACTGAAAATGGATACCATGCTATAGAAAGAAACCGCCTTTCTCATTTTGTCCTATATGACGAAAATGATAAGGCGGTTTTTTCTGTGAGGCTAAATCCCGACCAGAGATTAATTTACCGCCGAAGAACAGCAATGAAAGGGTCTATTGCTCAAGGTCTTGTTTACCTTGTCGGCTGGCAAATGACGGTAAAAGGTAAAAATATCAAGTCTATTGCGTATATTTTTGATGACGGTGCGGTAGAGCTTGATGATGATAGAAGCGACCTTGACCTACTCCCTTTCGAAATTTAAAGAAAGGAAAGTAAAAAATGTCAAGATTATGGTCGTGTGGTTTAGAACAAAACAGTACAACCGCAAATGGAGAACTTACTTCTTTTACGGGGACGTACAGTCTTGTCACTGACCCCGTGCATGGGGGAGATTATGCGTTAAGGACAAATCCTTCGTCTGCTACTGGTTATGTAACCAAAACTCTTTTTTCAACTTCAACGACTGCTGCTCATTATTTTCGTTTTTACTTAAGAATAGGGACTGCTGTAGGAACCCTTACTACAATTTTTAGCACGAATACAGCAAGTACAACGCAACTTCGTCTTAATAGTAACAATACTCTTGAGCTTTGGGCCACTATATCAGGTTCTTTCCAGCAGGTAGGAAGCGATTCTTCTGCTTTGAATACAGATACCTGGTATTGTCTGGAGATTCAGTCAGCAGGAGCTAACGTTGCCGCAAGAATTAATGCGGCCAGCGCATTTGCTTCTTCTGCCTCACAGACCAGCTTCACTTTTACATCAGTAAATATTGGAGTACAGACCTCAACCACGGCTAATTTATATTTTGATGACTTTGCGGTTAATAATACTTCAGGTTCTTTTCAAACAAGTTATCCAGGGGCAGGAAGCATCTTTCATTTGCACCCCAACGCGGCAGGAGACCAGACTGGCTGGACTCCTTCAACAGGAAGTAACTATGCATGTGTGGATGAAACAGGGTTTAATACTGCAGATTATGTTTATGCGACCACTGATACAACAGACCAATATAATTTGGAGTCTTGTGCAGATGCGGGAATTACAGATATAACCTCGATAACTTTAGTTCAGGCTGGGGCGATGGTTTATTCGGCCGACTATAGCTGGACTACTTTTTATCTTGGGTTGGAATATAGCAGCACAACAGAGGAGTCTGCTGCGTTGACCCTTCCTGGTAGCGCTGCTTGGTATGTAAACGTATGGGCGTCAGGTGCTTATTATTACCCATTAACTCTTTATGATTTACCTGGGGCATCGACCACCGCTTGGTCAGAATCTGCTTTAAATTCTACCCAGATTGGGGTCAGGTTGGACCAATCCTTCAGTACACAAGGAAGATGTGGAACCTTATGGCTTTTAGTTGAATACGTTCCTACGGGGATGACCACTTATGTGGGAACAATAACAAGTGATGCAATTATTTTACAGCAGGCCGTGGGGTCGCAGACTGCTGATGGTGGAGTAATTGATAATGTTAATTACACCTATGGACTAGAAAGTTCTTTACCAACAGATGACAGCACGCTTTCGTCGTTTTTTACTTCTACAGACTATTCAGATGTGGCGAATGTTGATGATACTCGAATGGATTTTGAACCTTCAGCAATTGAGGCTGGCTATATGGTTAAAATGTTTAGGAATAGAAACTCCGATAACTCATCCCAAATTACAATTAATTGGGAGGGACAAGTATCTATCGCGCCTAGTTCTTCAACGGTTTACTTACAGATTTATAACTTTGATTCTAACTCTTGGGAAACTCTTGATAGTAAAAGTTCTGGTAATGCGGATGAAGATTTTACTCTTAGCGGGACGAAATCAGCAAGTGTTTCAGATTATTACGAAAGTATAGGTTCTTATTATTGGACATTGTGTAGAGTTTACCAACAGAAATAATATGGCGATTATATATGATAACAAAGGACAAAATTTTGCTACTGGTAATGTATCTTTCAGTTATTCGGTAGGAGCTTCTGCGACTCTTCTTGTCGTCATGTTCCTTTGTGATGATGAGCAACCTACTTTTTCAAGTGTCCAATATGGGGGGCAATCATTAAGTCAGGCAGTAAGAAAAGCAGATTCTAACGCCGAGCAGTCTGTTGATATTTGGTATAAGGTTAATCCGTTAACAGGGGCCAATAATGTTACAGCCACAAATAGTAATGGAAGTGCTGATGTAAGAACGATAGTTTCGTCTTATATTGGTGCAACTGGTTTAGACAATACAGCTTCAAGCGAAGGAACTTCTGGTAATGGTACGGTAAATATTACTCCGACCAGGGCTAATTGTTTGATTGTAGGGGGGTTGTCTCATGAGGATGGAGGCGCGGCTACGCCAAGTGGTGAAACTTCTCTTTACGATAACGATGAATCTACCTGGAATACTTCGGGAAGTTATTATATTCAAAGTGGTGGTCCGAGCCAAGTTGCAGTTGATTGGACGGGTAATGACGATTTTTGGTCAGTGGCGGCTGCCTCTTTTTATGGTTTGGAGCCCAAAACCCATACGGTTGACGGGATTATTGTTAGTAGACTTACTTCAACCCCCACAGCTGATGGAGTTATTTCCGCAGCAGAATCTATTTCAACCGATTACTGGGATGCCGAATTCGGTGCTCCGCCAGTAGTGAAAACCTATACAGCTGATGGAATTGTATTAGCCTTTTCAATACATACTTTAACGGCAGATGCCGAGATGATAGACCATCGAGAGTATCGAAGGGAAGCACGGGTTTCTCTTCCAACTGATGATACCGTACTTACTACTCTTTTTTCTGCCCAGGATTATGCTGATGTAGCTTCTTCTGATGACGACAGGGTAGATTTCCTTAGCGATAGGGAGAAGTATGCGATAAAGACATTCAGAAATAGGTTTAGTAACAACACCTCAGAGCTTTCAATAGATTGGGAGGGACAGGTAACCATCGCTCCTTCTGACTCAACTGTTTATCTTCAAATATACAATTTCAATTCTGATTCTTGGGAAACATTGGATAGTGACAATTCTTCGCCAGAAGATGAGGATTTCACTTTAACTGGAGGAAAGACAACCAGTCTAACTGATTACTATGAAAATAAAGGGGGTCTTTATTGGACCCTGTGTAGGGTTTATCAATTAATTCCTTAATATGTCACAAACGTCATTTACAGTACCAACAGCTTATCAAAATGTTACTGGTTCGATTACGACTCCAGAGAATAGTGTTGCCCAAGATAATGCTTATGCTGTTTACAACGATAGTAACTCCTACCTGCAGGTAGATACGTTTGGGTTTTCAATTCCTTCAAACGCAATTATTACAGGAATTGAGGTCGAGGTACAGGCAAAAGCTACTACTCCGTCTGGTTTTCCACAAGTAGATATTTCTCTTTCTTCTGATGATGGAGATTCGACTACAGCCGAATCTTCTACAGATACCTTAACCGCGTCAGAACAGACCTTTTATGTCGGTGGGATGGGGTCGTTGTGGGGAAGAAGTTGGACCCCTGATGATTTTGATGATGGCAATTTTGCCGTAGAAATTGGTTGTTTTTTGGCTTCTGCTGTTTCGGTTGATGTGGATGGCATTAGAGTAAGGGTTTACTACAGTTTGCCAACTTCTTTTATCAGGACTTGGGACTTGGGAGAATGGTTTTATGGGGGAGGTTCTACTCGTCACCCAACTACGGCGAGCACAACTGCCGTTGATACTCAATCGCGACTAATTGCTTTTAATAAAGCCGATTTTGATAGTGATTCTGCCGAGGTTTATTTCGAGGTTTTGGGTAGAAATAGTAGTGCGGTTAGTGTTTCCTTTGAATTATATGACGTAACTAATGCTGCAATTAGGTCAACGATTACTACAAGTTCTGCCTCAATAACAAGAATAAGGTCTTTTGATTTATGGTCAAGCCTAGCTTCAGGAAACAATGAATATACTGTCCGCTGGTATGTGACGAGTGGTACTGGATATATTTATGCGGCGAGGTTGGTTATCAAACAAGACGATTCTAGCACCTTCACAAAAACGGCTGGAAACATCTTTATGACTGATTACAACACAATCTTTGCTTCGGATTACCAAGGTGAAGGTAATCAGAATTTTGAGCCTAAGTTTACTTACGATTCTACAAAATGGGCTGATACCAATTTTTATCTTGAAGCTACAATGGTGAGTTCTGACGCGAGCGGAACTGCTTATTGTGATTTATATGACGAAACCTCTTCTTCACAAGTGTCTGGGTCGGAACGCACCGTCACAGGTACAACAGTTACAAGAAGTAGGTCAAGCGCCCTAACTCTTACGGATGGACACGTTTATAGGGTTCGTGTTAAGTCTCCTTCTTATACGAGTTATATACATCACGCCTTCCTTGTAGCCCTAACCTCCGCTGGGGCAAGTGTGACGAAATTCTCGGATTATACAGAAACTTGGGGTGAGGACGATTCTACTTTTAGTGGTTCAGGAACAGAACATACAAATAATACTTACTATATTCCAGATGCCTACAACGGTGGAACATTTGCTTGGTTCCTTCATATGACAGGAAAGAACCCCGCGGCGGCTGATACGGGGACTTTTTCTTTAAGAAATGATACAGCAGGAAGCCAAATTGCAGATACAAGCTGGACAGCAAATGCCTACAGCGTCCAAATAGACACTTCAATAACAATGCCCACCACATCCAGCACTTTGGATAGCTGGACCTCTGCAACGGGTAGTGGCCAAGTGAATGTGCTTGGGGGTTGGTACGGATATTATGCTTTGTTGGGAGTTGCTTTTGAAACATATACGGCAGACGGAATAATAAAGGCTACTACTTCTGCAAGTGCCACGGCAGACGGAATAATCAAAGCAACAACTGCGACAAGTTATACGGTTGATGGAATTGTAATTGAGCCCATAGGTTACATAAAAACCGATTATTGGAGTGTCGTTCAGCTGGGAGTAACGACCTACGAAGAAACAATAACGGCTGATGCGATTATTAGAGACTTGGCTGCTGTTCTTACTGACAATTTTGATGATAATTCGGTAGATTCAACCAAGTGGAATGACTGGTCTGGGGTACAAGGGGATGAAATTCGTAACCAATTTGAAATAACCAGCACAACCGCGGCTGGCTATTATGGAGTAAGTTCACAAAATGTTTACACTCTTTATGGGTCCTCTGTTTCTATTCGCGTTAAGGACGCTGGAAACCAGTCAATTTCTTCTTTTGAGGTATGGGCTCTGCAAGTTTATGTTGATTCGGACAACGGGCTTAAATGGTTTATTGGTGGCGGAAATATTAGGGCATATAAAGAAGTGGCGACCACCCAAACTCAACTGGCTACTGCTACGTATTCAGCTTCTACTCATAAGTATTTGCGAATAAGAGAATCGGGGGGAACGGTTTATTGGGATTATTCATCTAATGGCAGTTCGTGGTCTAATTTTGCTTCAGAAACGGTTGGTAATTTGTTTGCTCTTAATAACCTGACTCTTGAGTTTAATATTGGGACCTGGCAAATAGAGGGTTCAACGACAACGGCTGTTTTTGATGAATTCAATCTTATTACTTTTATTGCTTCTCAGATAGCAGATGGAATTGTTAAGGCTACCTATACAAATACTTACACAACTGATGGAATTATACGGGAGACTCTCATTCATTCGCATACGGCCGATGGTGTAGTTTTATCTGCAGGAGTTTGGACAATTACTGCCGATGGAATTATTAAAGCTACTTATGCGAGTGCCCACACGGCTGACGGGGTTATTCGGGAAACTTTCATTGAGACAATTACAGCTGATGCAATAATTTTTGAAGTAAAGGTTTCTACGCATACTGCGGATGGAATCGTCAAAGAGATTAATACGGAAACGCATACGGCTGATGGAATTATAAGACAGACTTCGGTTGCAACCCACACGGCTGACGGGGTTATCAGAGAAACATTAATTCAATCCTACACGGTTGATGCCGTAATTTTGGTTGCAGGAATAGCGACTATCACTGCGGACGGAATTATTCGGGAAACAAAAGTATCGAGTATAACCGTTGACGCTAAAGTTGCCGAATGGTTCCACCCCAGCAGATTAGTAATTAATACTGGTTCCATAAGTGGGGAACTTACTGATGTTTATTATGACGACGACGTAAATTTGACTTTAAATGAAACAACTGGGGTTCCAGGGTTCAGTTATGACTTCATTTTTGACAACGTTCCAAATATCGATTTATCTTTTCATCTTCATGGATATTATTCTGGAAACCTTGGCCATCTAGTTAGGTTACAACAATATAATTACACCACAACAACTTGGCAGTTTGTAACAACTAATTCTACCGACTTTCCTGACGAAACATCTGAACAGGTATATACATTTCCTTTAAAAAATCCAGCTAATTTTATCCAGGGAACACAGACGCAGGTAAGAATACTTCACAACGCGGCAGGAGACACTGGTCACCATGTTTATGTTGATTTTATGCGGGTTGAGTATCTTTATACCAAAACTCGTACTGCAGACGGAATTATTTTGGAGACTTTAGTTGAGGCTATTACTGCAGATGCGATTATCTTTGAAACTTTAGCCGAAACAATTACCGCGGACGCAATTATTTTTGCTACTTCAACCCAGCTTCATACAGCAGATGGAATTATCTTTGAAACCTCGGCCTGGGCGGTCACCGCAGATGGAATTGTTCGAGAAAGCTTTGCTGCTACATATACGGCCGATGCGATTATAAGAGAAACATTTGTTGAGACGATAACCTCGGATGCTGTAATTAAAGAAGTTTTTGTGGAGACGATAACTGCTGACGGAATTGTTTTTGCTACCTATCTCCACACCTACACTGCAGATGCTCTTCTTCAGGGCCCTGGTGAATACATTATTTTGGCAGACGGAATCATTAGAGAAACGTTCGTTGAAACAATTACGGTAGATACTTTGATTGTAGACGTATTCGTGTCAACTCATACGGCCGATGGGTTTATTCGGGATACTTTTGTAGAAACCCATACTGCCGACGCAATTATCCGTGAGACTTTTGTTGTGACTCCTACCGCAGATGGAATCGTCTTTGAGACCAAAACAACAACGGTCATGGTCGATGCAATTATTCGCGAGACCTTTGTTGCAACTATAACGGGGAATGGAATAGTCAGAGAAACGACCGTGGTGACAATCACCTCTGGCGGGATTGTCCGAGAAACGTTAATTCAGGTTCATACGGCCGATGGAATTGTCCAACAAAACTTTATCCAAACGATTACTGCCGATGGGGTTGTTCGGGAAACGTTTGCAGAAACCTACATCCTTGACGGAATAATCAGAGAAACATTTGTAGTAACAATAACTCTTGATGGGGTTGTTAAAGAGACGTTGATTCAGTCTTATACGGTAGACGGAATGATTCAGGGTGCGACTTTTGTTACTAACACCGCAGATGGATTTATTCAGGAAACATTTGTTGAAACAATTACTGCAGACGGAGAAATTGCTGATGTTTCTCTCTTCTCTCATACGGCAGATGGAAGGCTAATTGACACAAGAAATTATACAAAAGAAGCTGCAACAAGTTTGCCCACAGATACGGCCGATTTGTCGGTTGGATATACGACCCAAGAATATTCTGATGTGGTGGTGTCGGACGATATTCGAGTGTCAAACTTGGGAACAGGAAGGTATTTGATTCATCAATACAAAAATAGGGGAGTGGCAAGTACAAATAATATTCAGGTTGAGTGGGAAGGAAGAAGCGACTTTGCGCCTTCTTTGGGTCCAGTCTATTTGCAGATTTATAACTATGACTTGTCTACCTGGGAAACCTTAGATAACGATAGCACGACGGGGGCAAACGTAGATTTCTCTCTGAACGCTTTGATAACGTCAAGTCAATCAGATTATTATGACCCTGATTTATGGGTAGTTTGTCGGGTATATCAATATTCAGGATAAAAACATGGCAGAAAAAACACATACAATTGACGGAGTTTTCGCTTACAGCGGAGTCCAATCTAAGTGGCATTATAACTTTTCCGCCTCTTTTTCAAGTAATGTAAATAGCCCCGCCAATGTAAAAGTTGATGATAATGCTGAGGCTGAATTTCAAAATGCTTCTTACATGCGGATGTATAGTTACAGCCAGGCAATTCGGGGTGATTCTGTTTTGGGAATTCAAGTTCAGGTGCACGCGCGGGCGGACACGGCAGGGTCTGGCAACTATTTCAACGTTGACCTTTCTTGGGATGGCGGGACCTCTTGGACAACGGCCAAAACAATTCCTGCCTCGGATGGGTTAACGACAACAGAATTCATTACAACCGCAGGGGGGAACCTTGACACGTGGGGGCGTTCTTGGACCGTTGCTGAAATTAATAATACGTCCAACTTCGTAGTTCGAATTACCTATGTTGCGGGTACGGGAACTTATGCTTATGTTGACTATATTGCGTGGAGAGTCTTTACTTCTTTTTCTAGTTCTGGTACTTGGGACATGCAGCAATTGATTTTGGTGGGGACGGATGATGGTACAGAAGAACAAATTAACGATTCTCCAACTTGGTACTCTCAATATGTTAATGGTTTAGCAGGATATTACAATGATGGAGGAACTATTTATGAATATTATTTGGGACTGGCTTTTAGGTCAATTGGAATTCCACAGGGTGCCCAGATTATTTCTGCAAAAATTACCCTTGCAGCCTACGGTACCCAAAATAATGCTGTCGAATTAAAAATTTGGGGTATTGATGCAGACGATTTTGGCGATTTTGGTTCTTCTCCAAACCTTCCAAGTGAATACGAAGCTAGTGCAACAACCGCCCAGATTGATTGGGATTTGACAACCAGTGATTCTTGGACAGATAAGGCTTATTATTTGACTCCCGAAATTAAAACCATAATTCAGGAAATTGTTGACAGGGGGGGCTGGGTTTCAGGAAGTGGTATTGGAATTGTGGTAATGAACGACGAAGGGGAAAATGTTAGGGGTTTTTCTGCTTTCGAACGTACTGGTTTTTCTCCATATCTGTTGCTTGATTGGTTGACATATACAACCCATACAGCTGACGCCATTATTCTTGTGGCTTCTACTTATACGGTAGACGCAATTATCAAAATTATTGATGTTAGCTCCCACACAATTGATGCAATTGTTACGACGGGAATTTATAAAAGCCATACAGTAGATGGAATTATTCAGGAGACACTTATTCAGACAAATACGGCCGATGCAGTTGTTAAGGTCGCGGGAACCACAACTAACACCGCAGACGGAATCGTAAAAGAAACGTTCGTAAAAAGTTACACCGCAGACGGAATAGTTAGGATTACAACCTCAATTGCCCGAACCTCAGATGGAATCGTCAAGATTATTGTGGTGGCGACCCACACAGCCGATGGAAGTATTCGGGATACTTTGGTTAAGACAAATACAGCTGACGGAATTATTTTTGTTACTCAGTTGGGGTCAATTACTTCTGACGGAATCGTTCGGGAGACATTTATACAAGTAAATACGGCTGATGCGATTATTCAAGTGGCTGGACAGGCCACTCCTACTGCCGATGGAATAGTCAGGGTCACAACTCTTGCCTCTTATACAACGGACGGTGTTATTGTCGTTACCGCAGACTTTGAGGCCGACCTCTGGAGTATTTTGCTTACAGAGACGGCAATTCATTCCATTACTGCGGATGGAATTGTAAAGGAAATCTTAATTCAAGTTAATACTGCGGATGGAGTTGTAAAAGAGGCGCTTATAGAGGCTTACACGGTTGACGGAATTGTTCTGGAAACAAGAGATTTCACTTATACGGTTGACGGAATTCTTCAGCAGCTTGGACTTTTCTCTACGACTGCCGATGGCATAGTTCGAGAAACTCTAATTTTTACGAATACCGTTGATGGAGTTGTTTTTGAAACCAGAGTCGCTTCGCCTACAGCAGACGGAATTGTGCGGGAGAGATTTATTCAGACAAATACGGTTGACGGGGTGATTCGGGTTGCAGGGCAGGTTGCTTTAACTGTTGACGGAATTATTTTTGAAACCAGAGTTATTTTGGTTACAGCTGACGGGATTGTTCGAGACACGTATCTCTTTACTTCTACCTCTGATGGAATTATCAAGGAAATATTTGTTGAAACAATAACTGCTGACGGGGTTATAAGGGCAACCCAGTTCTTTACTATCACTGTTGGTGCAAGTGTTCAGGACACTTTCGTAGAGACCAATACGGCCGACGCCATAATTAAACAGAGAGTAGCTCAAACGATAACGGCTGACGGAATTGTTCGGGAAATTTTAATTCATGCATATACAGCAGACGCCATCGTCCAAGTTAAAGGAGTAAAAACTCCAACGGCAGATGCCATTATCCTTGTGACAACACTCCAGTCATATACGGCCGATGCGGTCATTGTAAGCAGGGTGGCGGCAACTCATACAGCCGACGGGGTGGTTAAGGAAAGATTTGTTGAAATCCATACCGCCGATGCCTATATTGCGCCAGACAATTTCCCAAATAGTCCTTTTTACTTGTATATCGGTGAGGATTTGTCAATAAGGCTTGGAAACAGCAGAATTTCTACTTGGACCACCGCAGGAAGACCCGCTGGAATAGAGGGAGTATTTGGTTACAACTTAACTACAGACAGACTTGAAATTTATGATGGAAGTGCTTGGCAGGAAATTTCTGGTACTGGAGGAGGAACAAGCGTGGATACTCAAAGGTATGCCTTTATGTTAGGAAGATAATATGAAAAACAATACACCGTTCTATTTGTTTATCGGAAACGATTTATCTTTAAGGTTGGGAAATAGTCGGGTTTCTACTTGGACAACATTAACCCGCCCAACAGGGATAATGGGCGCGTTTGGTTATAACAAGGATACCGAGAAATTGGAAATTTACGATGGACTCTTAGGAATGTGGCAAGAAGTAACCATTGGGGGAACGGGGTCGAGTGTAGACACTCTCAGATATGTTTTTATGGTGGACGGATAGTTGCTTGATGTGATAATAATTAATTAATATGGCATTTGCAGAGAAAAATTTAGCTAGGCAAGCGGTTGGCGTTACAGCAGAAACTCTTTACACGGTTCCAGCCAGCACAACCTCCGTTGTCAAAGACGTTCATGTTTGCAACAACTCTGCGGCAGATTGCTATTTATCTCTGTGGTTGGTCCCTAACGGGCAAAGTCCAACAGATGAAAACGTGATGTTTTACCAATGGGTCGTTCCTGCAAATGATTTTGTCCACTGGATTGGGTTCCAGGTGCTTGATACTACTGGTGACACCATTCGGGCTTTAGCCGAGACGGCAGACCAATTAACGGTTACCATTAGCGGTGCCGAAATAACATAAAAATATGGTAAGAGTAAAACGACCAAAAGGGAACCATAGGCATTGTATTCATTGTGGCTCTGATGACGTCCATGTCTTTTTAATTGTGGATGAAAAATTAAAAGTAACTTTAGTTGAGAAGTATTGTAAACAATGCTTCTCAGAAATATTGAATCAAAAATAATATATGGCATTAACAATAGCTTATGAAGGATTAGGAGTAATAGCGAACGCTGATGCTCTAACCAATGATACTGGTGGTTTGGGTACTGGTGATTGGGCAGAACTTGGCGCTGGAACAATTGACCTCAATCCCGATGTTTATTTATATGGTTCTGCTTCAATAGGAAATCAATATGCCTCAAAAACAGGATATTCTTATTTTGACAGAGTAACTCCATTAGATTTTGATACTGGTGGTGCGCATGAGGGGCAGTTTATTTATATTTGGATAAATATTTCATCTAAGGGGGCTTTCAAAACAGGGCATAGCTTCGCAATAAGATTAGGAACAGCTAACAACACTAACTATAGAGATTTCCGTATTGCAGATAAGAATGATGCTAATGGTTGGTCTGGTGGCTGGAAATTATTTGTACTTGACCCAACTAAAACGGGTTCAGTAACAGACACAGGTACTTTTGATGTGGGGTCGGTAAGATACATAGGGCTATTTATTGATACTGATGTATCAGTTCGTGCTGAATCTATTTTTATGTCGCAGATTGCTGTGGCAAAGGGATTAAGAATAACAGGTACGAGTACAAATGGTTGGGCTGAGGCGGTGGCTTATTGTAATAATTATGCTAGTCGGGCATGGGGCGTGTTACAGGAGAGAGAAGGTATTTATTATGTTTATGGTGGAATATGGATAGGTAGCACTTCTCAGGGGGCAGCAACTTCTTTTGCAGATTCAGGGAGGGTTCTACAATTTGGTACTTCTGAATATTATTATACCCCTGGAACAGCATGGGTAACTTCTTATCCATCAACAGCAAATAAGTTAGTGATTGAGGATAGTGCAAGTTATACAACAACCTTTACTGATGGAGTTATTGTGGGTTCGGATTCTGGTCGTGCTGGTTCTCAAATTATTAGTGACCCCAACTCTACCGTATCCTTAGATTTATATGGAGGAAACCATGCTGATTCAGTTACCGCCTTATATGGAACTACCCTAAAGAATATTACAGGTGCTATTAATTCTGGTAATGATGCAGGACATAAATTTCTTGGTTGTAACTTTTTAGGGTGTAGTAGGTTTGACCCAGTGGGCGCACCAGCCATACGAAATTGTATCTTTGCAGAAACATCTGCTACAACTGCCTCATTACTTTGGAATTCAAGCATAGATATCCAGAATTGTAAGTTTATTGCTAATACGACTGGTGATGGAATACATCATACAACGGCGGATAGCTATACTTATACTGACCTTACTTTTTCGGGCAATACTTATGACATATTAAATTCTACTGCAGGAACAGTTAATATCTCAGCACAAGGAACTTCTAATCCAGATACAAAACACAATACTGGCGGTGGAACAATAAATATTACAAATGATAAGACTCTTTCGATAACAGTTAAGGATGAAAATAATGTGGCTATTCAGGGAGCGCAGGTGTATATCCAAAAGTCGGCAACAGAAACGGGAGAGTATGGTCATCCAGCAAATCCTTATACAGACCCAGGCTCTTCTGCTAATGCCAGAGGGGATTTAACTTATGTTGTTACCCAAACCATAGAGCCAGACAATCCTGTTTCTGGTTGGCTTGTTGTTAAAGACAACGTGGATAAAACGGAACAGACATATCGGTATCAAAGCAAAAGTGGAAGCACTTTTACTCTAAAAACGCTATAACAGGAACAGATGAGGGTGGTGGGACTTCAACTACAATAGTTGATACAGGGGTTGAGGCTTTAGATATTGTAGAGGGAGATACAATTTACAATACCGACAGCCCCTATAACTGGGCAACAGTTGTATCAAAGGCTACTAATTTAATAACAACTACCCCTCTTTCTGGGGGGGCTTCTTGGGCAAGTAAAAATTATGCAATACATAAATTAGCAAAGACTTATGTAACAGGAGATACTGCTACAGTTCCTTTGATGAACGAAGAAACAAATGCGTCAGGTATAGCTTCTGAAGCATATAACTTGGGGGCGGATATGGATGTTGATATTAGGGTAAGACTTTCAACGGGGACAACTAAATATTTTCCATATAAAACTACAGCGACTATTGATGGAAATATAAGCGTAACGACGGTTTTAATAGAGGATACAATCATAAGTTAATACAACCTCCCCTTGACAATTGGTTTTTTGGTAGAATAGTATTTATTTAATTACTGCTATGAGTATAAAAAACGCTGTTGAAACCAGGGAGAAACACATAAAGGCACTTGAAAAATCTCTTTTGGATAAAAAGTTAAAAAATAAAGAAAAAAAACAAATTGAAAGTTTGATTAAAATTCTTGAAAAAGAGATTAAGGAATTAGAGG
>Ga0209431_10001689_pt1 | contig 18155 bp, 18 predicted proteins | sample RifCSP13_3_FD_184021 | JGI IMG/M metagenome (GOLD analysis project Ga0209431, IMG submission 184021) | Soil microbial communities from Rifle, Colorado - Rifle CSP2_sed 13_3 (SPAdes) (version 2) | ecosystem: Environmental > Terrestrial > Deep subsurface > Rock core/Sediment | place: Rifle...
ACTACTTGACAAACAATTTGCAGGAATGTGAGTTAAGATTTCAATTTTTTTCATTTTATTTTATTTTTAGATGATTGAAAAACAAAAAATACTAATACAAACTTAGCACACTATTAGCATTGAGTAGCGGCTTATCAGACATCCTAATCAAAGACATCATGACAAGAGCCCTAATCACCGTAAACCCTTCAACAACAATTTACCAAGTCTCAAAGCTAATGGAACAAGGTGGAATTGGAGCTATAATAGTAAATGATAATGAAGCACACAAAGGAATAATCACTGACAGAGACTTTGCAATAAAAATTGCCGTAAACAGGTACCCGTTAGACACGCGGGTTCAAAAAGTAGCCTCGTATCCTTTACAAACAATCAACTCAAACGAGTCTATTTTGGTTGCAGCAAAGATGATGTCTGCAAAGAAGATTCGAAAACTCGTTGTAGTCGAAAATAACAAAGTTGTCGGGATTATTACATCTACAGACATTGTAAATCAATTGGCTAAAATGAAATAGGTGTCAAAACTTTTCATCTACACCAAAACTAGTTAAAAGAAAAATTTAAAATCAAATCAAGTTTTTTTAAATGATAAATCACGATCATGTGATATGGTAATCTTCATTGATTAAATTTCAGATTATCTATTCCATAGATCATTCTTATCTATTTGAAGCAAGACTATTATCCACAATGACAATGTCAAAATCAACTTTAGTGTTGGTAACAGCAGTCATTGTTGCAGGAATTCTAATAGGAACAATATCGTTCCAAAATACAGTTTCGGCTCAGGAAGGCGATGTCCCCGACTGGTTTAAAGGCGTGGCCGGATTTTGGTCGGAGGGAAAAATTACAAATGCAGAATTCATCGATTCTATAGAATTTCTAATTGATTTAGGAGTTATCGAAGTTCCAAGCATGGCTGCTGCAGAAGGAGATGAAGGTGCACAAGGTCCAGCAGGTCCACAAGGTCCAGCAGGTCCACAAGGTCCTCCAGGTCCGCAAGGACCAAAAGGAGAGAAAGGCGAACGAGGGCCACAGGGAGAACCAGGTCCTATAGAAACGTACGTAAAGGAAGTAACAGTGAAAGCACCACCAGAAGTTCGTGTTAGTGGACTTGCTTTATGTGAAACTGGAGATCTCGCTCTTAGTGGCGGTGCTTACACAACACATCAGGGTAAACCACTTGCCACCAAGCCATCCGGAGAAAGCGGATGGAGCTTGGTCATTGATTACGAACAACCAGGACCATTATCAGTTTACCTCAAAGTATTTGTCGTATGTGCTGATATCACACCAGAAGGTATACTGGTACCAAAACTAAACCCGATCATACCCTAATTTAAACAAAAATTCCTTTTTTCTTTTTTTAAATTTGTCAGAGATTTTTTGACAAATTTTATTTTGTTGGATCCATTACTTTGCCCATAAATAGTATCAATCCTGTTCTCTCATCCTGAATTAAAAATATGAATGGATGATCTGCTCTGAATATCTCCGGTTGAGGTCCAACTGATGTTATGCCAACCACAATTCCTGTGGCGGCTGCAGCTTCGGTGCCCTTTTCATCTACTGCGACAAACGCCTTGTGAAAGACGCCTGTAACGTAAAGATCTGCGTCTTTGTTTATTCCAGACAAGTCAGCTTGCCCTGAAACAAAGACAGAAGACATTCCCATATTCGTAAGGTTTTCTACAAGAGAGTATGTTGTTTCCAGCTTGAATTTTGGCAGGTAAACATTTACTTGTTTTTTTGCCAGATTACTTTTCCAATCATTTAGATTTTCTACTGAGAGTTTCTTTTCAAGAGAGAGCAGATCATTGTCTTTTGGTAATAAAACAAGCATTGACAAGTCATCTCCCTTGTAAGACATTTGCAGGATCTGCAAGTTATTAGTTGATGCATAATTGAAATTTTGTTCTATGTTCATCATTGGTGCCTTGACGGTTTTCTGTTCTGAAATTTTAAAATCATCTTCTTTTGTTAAATTTTCATCAAACTGTACCGTCCAGTTTCCCAAAAAGTAGACAGCGTTTGTAATTACTGCCCTAGTCATATCATTAATGGAACCTTGCGGAAGCAGGTCTTTTATTTTGTCATTTGTCTTTTCCTCAACCCAGCCGTTTATTGTGTTTCGTGATTCTTCTGGCTGAGTTACAAAATCAAGATTTTCAGTCGTAGAAAGATAATAGGTTTCTGTCACATCTTTGTACTCTTGTAAGATTGGAAACTTGTCCTGAACCCAAAGCGCGTTTGCAGTACTTAGGAGATAGTTTTGAGATGGTTTGTTAAGGTCAGATATTATTTGGTTTGCATGGTCTCTTCTTGTTTGATCTTCTTTAATGAAATGAAAGACTGACTGGATCTCGTCCTGAGTTGTTCCTCTTGCACCTTCATATAGAATGGAAAATGCACTTGAGATGCTGTATGGGGAAAAGAATATGTTTTCTTGTTTTTCTTCTATCAGATTAGAGTATATCTCAAATCCTAACATGTTGTTTAGATTTACAACCTCGTTGATTGATTTTGGAGTTGTGTCTGGAGTCTCATCTGGTGTGGTATCAATGGGATTGGGATGTTGATCCACAGTTCCAGCCCACCCCCATAAAGCAAGTTTCGCTGCACTAGATGGTTTTACACAAGCTGGAGAACCGACTTTGGATTTTATTACTAGCTGCAACCCTTCTTTACATACAACATCTTTTGCATCAATTCCTGACTTGAATTGTTTTAACGGAGAGTCTATTGGTTCAATGTCCTTCATCTCTGCAACAAGTAGAGTAACAATGTATTCCGAGGGCTGTATATTGTGACTGGCAAATGGATATGGTCCAACTTTTAGTAATCTGATATAGTATCCATCAAAGGTTTGTAAGGCAAGATTCTCATTCTCACCTATAGTCAGAATAAAATTGCCTTTGTCTTGATCATCTTGTATTACATTTACATCAACTGAAACCCTGCCCTGCCATATACATACTACATCAGCTGGACATCTGGAATCCTCTGTAACACCAGAGAATCTAATCCAGATATTTTCTGACTTGAAAAATGTGACCTCGTCTTTTCCAAGCTTAAATTCTTCTTCAACTGTTGGGTAAACCGTAGGATCTGAACTGACTGACGGATTATCATAGTCTTCTAGTTCATAACCTTCTGGTGCAGGTGCCTTGCCATTTACGTAATAATAGAACCATACATTATAGTTTGAATAATTTTGTGTAGCGGAACCTGATTCTATCCAATCTTTTAGAGTGCCTGCCTTTACCTGCTCATCTAGTTCTGATTTTTTTTGTTCCATCCATTCCTTTCCTTTATAGTCATAATATCCATCCCAAAGATCCTTCCACTCTGATTTTGAAAGAGGAAGCGGTGGAGCAGTGTCAATACATGGCTTGTCTGGCCAGTCCTTGTCCAGCATACACTTTGCATCTGCTTGGTTGCTAAGCAGGAAAAAGAGAAAGACGGTTGTTGCAATTATCAGAATCAGTTTCATTTCTTGTATGATATCATAGAAATCAAGAACATATAGGCTTTGATTAAAACCAGCTTTAACCTAAATTTGTAAATATAAAAAAACACAATCGATACAAAACAAAGAATTAATTATTTTTTCAAAACAAATTAAAAATCTATGCATAGTGAGATTATGAGATTGCGGATAAATTGTTATTTTTAATTGTAATTAATATTGTTAGTTTGAGAAACTTGGGATCCTAATTTCATTCGAGTTTTTCCCATTCTGGTGTTTTATGACACTTGCAATAACAGCCATCTCCACAAAAAATCTCAGCACAGCCGCTACATCTCAGCTTCGTTATTGCATATTCCTCCCATTGGGTGGTTCCATCTATCTTTTCATTCCAACCTTACACAAACCGATTCTGCAGGTATCGCAGACATAATCGTTGGCTGGATTTTGACAACCACAACTGCATGTACAGGTATAATCATTCATCACCTTACTTACGTAGAAGTAACATATAACAGACTCCTCAGGAACTTGACAGTCCAATCAGCATTATTTAGATTAGTGATTTGATTTTGTAGATCACAAATTGGATCCCATTTTACTTTTGGTCTCAAGTTCTAAGCGGAAATTTTCTTTTTATACTTTGGAGTGCATTATGATTACATGTGTAACGAAATTGAATATGCCATGTTAGAAGAATATCTAGCAAGGGTAAAGCAAAAAGACCCCAAAGAAAAAGAACCCGAAAAAGAGATTATAGCGGCATAGCAAAGGCTTGAAAGGACAGGAACTACAAAGACAGAGTATCTTATTTTAATCCAACTAGCTTTATGATTTTATTTGCAGTTTTATCAATGTCCACGTTTGGTTCAGCTGAAACTAGCAAGACATTAGAATTCATTGGAAAACTTAGCATTACTGCTTTTTCTCTTCGAGAAGCGGCATATTTGACTGGCCCAAGACTGTAATCAAACTCTTTTCTCATGGAAACTCGTAGTGCAAGCTCCATGTACATTTTTTTTCTTTCAGCATCATCTTCTAGTGGAACTATTTCAGGCTTGAAGCCACCTGCGACAAGGCGACCCATGTTATTTATCAGCCCTGCAAATCTAATTTCGTCATAATCTAGCAATTTTTTGCATTTTTGATCATAAATCCAGTACTCGTCTGTCTTTTCGATTTGCATGTTCATTGTATATCAGTATGCACTCAATAAAAAACCGATCATAGAGGCAAGAAAGAACTGTAAATGATTTTTAATTGCGTTTTGTCTTGATCTTTTTCTAGTTTGAAATCAAAAAATTATCTATTGATAAATCTGTATTCTTTGTTTCTTTTTCAAAGGCATGATAGTTTGCCGTTAATGCTTCATTGGAATCTATTATACGACATTCTTAAATGCGTTTATGGCAATGTGGACTTGTTCATGAGGTTTCAAAGCATGTTTGTTTTAACCGTACTTCTTACAGGAGCTCTTGTACCGGTTGGATTTTCACATGGACAAGAAACTGCAGACAGTGTTGACATCTCGGTTTTTGTTCATGAAGCTGTATTGCTCTTCAAGCAACAAAGAGAAGACACACTAAATGTAATAAAAGAATGCCGCGAGAACATAAAAAATGCTGATCCAGAAGACGTGGAACAGGCCCGTGAAGATTGTAAAACTAGCCTTGATGCAGTCAGAGAAATGTACAAAGACATGAGACAACAGATGAGGGAATTGTTCAAAGAGCATAGAGAGAATGTCAGGATGTTGATAAAAGAGGCTAAAGCAAGTGCAGAAAATGAAGTTGACGATGACGAAGGTGAAGACGAGTCTGAAACAGAGGATGAAACCGAAGACGAGTCTGAAACAGAGGATGAAACCGAAGACGAGTCTGAAACAGAGGATGAAACCGAAGACGAGTCTGAAACAGAGGATGAAACCGAAGACGAGGAAGAATAGTTAGAATCCATTTTCATTTTTTTAATTTCTAATAGTTTACTGGTATGACTTTTTTGACAATAGATAATAAATCGTTTCTACAAATTTTGGTAATTGAACAATTTACAAGCTGCAGAAAACTTTGCAAAAGAGCGACATGCTGGCATGATGCGAAAAGACGGAGTCACGCCTTTCTATGATCACTTGTCAGGAGTGGTAACAAGACTCAAAAATCTTGGTGTAACTGACGAGGATGTTTTGGCTGCAGCTTGGCTTCATGACACATTTGAAGACACCAAGACAAGTTTTGCTGAGCTTGATTCTAGATTTGGCTCAAAGGTTGCAGTTTTGGTTTTATCACTGTCAAAAGATAGGAGCTTGCCAAAAGCCAGGCAGGAAGAACAGTATGTCAAGCAGCTAAAGGAGGCTTCACTTGAGGCAAAGCTTATCAAGCTTTGTGATATTTCCGCTAACCTCAAAGACATAAAGAATGCACCATTATCAAAGACAAAAAAAGTAAAGATAATACGAAAGATTCTGTATTATCTTAATGCTATCAAGCCTGATTTAGTAAAAAACAAAGCTTCAGTTCCAGGAATCCAGAGTTTGACTGAGGGAATAAATGATCTAGTTGTTTCATTTGGGCAAAAGCCGATCACTGTCTAAAAAATAAGTTATTATCAGAATCTGTCACGCACTTAAATATTAAAAATACGAAATTACTATGTGCCAACAGCTTATGTACTGATGATTTGTGAGCCTGGATCAGATGACTATGTAGTCTCCCAACTAAAATCAATACCTGCTGTGAAAGTAGCACATGGCATATTTGGTTCATATGATGTGATAGCCAAGCTAGAAGAAGATACTGAGGAGAGACTTAACAATGTTATTACTAAACAAATTAGAAAAATGGAGAAAGTTCGCTCAACTCTTTCTTTGTATGCTGTTGGAGCAACAGACTTGTTCCTTGCAAAGTCTAAACAAGAAGAGAAGAATTGGAAAAAATTTGCGCACGCCTATATTGTCATTCACTGTGAAGATGCTGACGAATACAATATTCTACGAAACCTAAGTCAACTACCTGAGGTAGTTGACGGCGATGTTGTAGTGGGCCTATACGAGGTAATATGTAAGGTTACAGCTCAAACCTACAATGACATAGAAGAGGTTGTTAGTAAAAAAATAAGAAAGATAAAACACATCAAGTCCACTATGACATTGAATATAATTCCAGAAAATGGCTAAAATTTAGATTCTGTGATTTACTATTTTTAATCTAGAAAACTGTTGTATTGTATATCATGCGTTAAGACACATCAAAAACTGGATAGCAATCTCACAGGAACCATACTTGCAATCCTTTAATTGTTTGTCCGCAGATCTTTTTGCTCCAGAGGATCTGTGTTTTTTCCTATTTGGTCGCTATCCAAACATATTACGTAGTCGTAAAATAAAAATCTGATCCTAGGGGAAAAAATGGCAAGACTTGCTATCTTACAACCATGACAGGACAACTGGCATGATGCATCACCTTAAGGGTGACACTTCCAAGCAGCAATTCTTTGATAGGACTCATGCCTCGACTTCCCATTATAATTAATTCACAATCCTTTCTTTTTGCAACTTCAATAATTTCGTGTGCATAATCTCCTTGTTCTAGCACAGTCTCGACTTGCACACTACTTTGTAGGGCTTGCTTTTTGCATTGTTCTAGTAATTCTGACCCCTTTGCTCTTAGCTCATCAATTAGTTCAAATGTTGCAGCGCTATCCCCTCCATACTCCCAATCAAGCACAACATGAACTACATATAATTTCGAATTACATTTTTGCGCTAAAAAGACAGACTTGTCAAAGGCCTTTTTTGAAGATTTAGAGCCGTCCACTGCTACAAGCATCTTTGCAAACAATTCATAATTACTTTGTCGTCACTAATAATTTTGTTGAAATCACTTGTAGAATAAAATACTGAGGGAGTCCTGTGTCATTGTTATCGTCTTGTAATATACAACAATATTACAAGCCCTATCGAGATGTGCTATTTTAGTTGGAATGCATGTTGGAATAAGATATGCTGACAAATCATAAATTGACAGAAAGTTTTACATTCTTATTACCATTAATAAGTTTGAAGAAAACATGTCTAGTACAAATCCAAATGATCCACCAAAAAAGGACAGAATAGTACATGCATCATTCAGAAAAGTGGTAGCATTTGATCTGTTCTTTTTTGCACTGGGAATACTGGTTGGAATGGGAATTGGAGTATATCTAATAGCCAAATAAAATTTCATTTTTTTTGTAGTGAGATTTTAGTCAGTTTGTACCCAAGTTTTTGTTTTTATTGATAATCGATGTATAATATGTCATGAAACACCCAATGCGACAAGAAAGATCCTCTTGAAAAAACACGAACACAAATGGTGTGTTATTTCAGATCATTGGCAATGTGAAATTTGTGGGAGAGTGTATGGTGTCAAAAAAAATCAAAACTGACAATTAATCAACTCTTGCCATCTTGTCTTAAGGTTGGAGCCATCTTTTCAATTGAAGCATAATTTGTTAATTAGATAGAAAAGCTAAAGTATACTTATGAAAGGCTTGACATGCACATATTGTGAAAAAGAGAATTGCCAGATAAAATTAGAACTTACTGAATCCATGCTTCTATTATGCCCTAGATGTTCTCGCTTATTTGTATCAAAGGAATATGAAAAACCGAAGTTGTATTTTGGACCTGCCTTGTAATCGAGATTATCTAGGATCCTATTTTTATTTTCAAATCTTTTCTAAGAGATCTAACCCTGTTTCTTATTGTGACTGCAGTAACACCAGAGGCCTTTGCAATGTCATCTTGATTTTTTTCTTCATGATTCATCATGCATGATAGATAAAGAGAAGCAGCTGCGAGACTAACAGGATTTTTCCCTACAGAAATTTCCTTTTCTGCAGCCTTTGACAATATGTTCAGCGCATCTCTTCTTGTCTTTTCACTTATACCTACTTGGCTTGATATTCTCGTTATGAATTCAGAAGGATCGTATGGTTTTAAGTTTAGATCCAAGATTTTGATTAGATTCCTATAACTTGTGGCGAGGTTTTTCTTAGTTAAATTTCCGGCATGCGCTATATCCCGTAACGTTCGCGGTGTGTCTGTTTCTCTACAAGCAGCATATAACGATGCGTGTATCAAGCCGCTAATGCTTCTGCCCCTTGTCAATTTCTTAACTATAGATTTTCTATAGATGTATGCAGCTTTTTCTATTACCATGTCAGGAATGGCAAGTTTTGTTTTAATGGTATTTAGAATGGTAAAGGCCATCTTCAAGTTTCTATCTGTTGGTCTTGATTCACTGCGAGTGTTCCATAATCTGAGCCGTTTGAATCTATTCTTCATATCACTAGAAAGAAAATTGCCTGATGCATCTTTGTTTTCAGTTCCAATTACGGTGGTCAGACCCATGTCATGCATTGCTAATGTTGAACCGCTACCAGTCCTACTTTTATCCAGATATTCTTCCACATCATGAATTCTAGACTCTAGCGCCGAGTCTTCTACTTTTTCAACCAAAACAAGGCCGCAGCTTCCACACACTATTTCTCCTAAAACACCATCAGTTATCAATGGGCCTTGAGTGCATCTGACCACTTTACATTTGTCGAAAATTTCTTCAGGTGTGTTTTGTATAATGATATTATTAGGTGAGTTGTTTTAATTATGAATTCTGCACGGATTCAGACGGTTATAGCAGAGTAGGCGGAGCTAACTCCTTTCCTATGTTGATGTTCGCAATAGTGTTAATCAGGTTCATTGATTTTTTATACTTGAATTAAACAGATAAAGCATGCAGAATCAAGAATCTGGCTCTAAAATGTTTGAGCAGAGGGGTACAAGAGAGAGAATTGTCTAGCGGATACTCGTCATATGATTATGCATACAAATTAGTTAGTCAGAAAGGATCTGGTTCTCATGTCATAATAGGAATACTAATTCTAATCGTTGGTATCGGCACTGGCATGTTCTTTGAAAACGATCTAGTAACGTATCTTGCAATAGCTATTGGAATTGCAGTAATTGTTTCATCGTTTCTAATGATAATCAACCAATATGAAAGGGCGATAATACTTCGTCTTGGAAAATTCAACAGGCAAGTTGGACCTGGCATACAGACTAGGTTGCCTTTTGCAGATAATATTTTAGTAGTTGACATAAGAGAAAAAGTAAGTGAATTCAAAGCAGAAAGGATGCTTACAAAAGATAATGTTCCAGTAACCATTGATGCGATTCTTCGTTACAAAATAATTGAACAGCGAGCTAAAGACGCAATATTAAATGTCGAAAACTTTAACCAAATGATCCAACAAGTTTCTCAGACTACACTGCGTAATAATATAGGTTCTTCGTTATTCCAAGACATACTATCAAAAAGGGAGGAAATCAATTCTCATGTACGAACCACAATAGAAAGTGAAGCAAGTAACTGGGGCGTTGAAGTAACTGGTGTCGAGATTCGCCAGGTAATAATCCCACAAGAGCTAGAGTCTGCAATGTCGATGCAGGCTCAAGCAGAACGTGAGAAGAGCGCACGGGTGACGTATGGTGAATCAGAAGTATTGGTTGCAAACAAATTTTTAGAAGCTTCAAAGGTATATGCCGAAAACCCTGTTGCTTATGCTTTAAGACAATCCAACATGTTGTATGAATCGATCAAAGTACAAGGCAATACCATAATCATGGTTCCTTCAGAATCGCTTAATTCTTTTGGATTTGGAAACTTGGGAACTACAATAGCGTATCTTGAAAGTACGAAAAAGGCAGCTCAAAAACAAAAATCACATGATGACAAGACAAAACAAGAATAATTTTTTTACGTGGCAACATTCAATGGAAAAATAGCAAGTTCCCGCTGTTTTTTTGCAGTAGTGTGAGCTAATTCTCATTCTATAGAATTAGAATCAGAAGCTGAAATATTTGTAGTGTTTAAATAGCAAAAATACCATTTAGTGTCATGTCACAAATAACTGAAACAATTTCTGAAAAAAAGTTGTGGGTTCTTGTCAGCACACTCAAAGATGACACAGAAGAGATAGACCTTCAGATGGTCGCTCCGTCTGTAATTGAATTAATCGATGAATGGCAATCAGCTGGAAAATTCATCTGGTCAGGACCATTTAACGATAACAAAACTGGCATGGCCATTTTTGAAGCTACAGAAAAAGATGCAAACAGATTTTATGATAAATATGACAAGATCTGTTCTGGAGTACTCAGCTATCATCTATCCCAATGGGATTCTTTTCCCTTGCTCTCTATGCTTGAGAATACTGCATAGAGATGCATTCTTTGTTACTTTGATAGTGAAAAATTAAGAGACTCTAACCAAATTTGGACGAGGTTTTTATGATTTATATAGTCGGCCATTTTGGGACGCAATGTCTTATTTTTGTTTGATTGATGTTGTTCGCTAGTTACATGTTTTTCAATTTCTTTCTCATCTATTTCTGTTGAGCATATGTTACAATAAACTACCAATGATATTATTTCATGAAATGAACTTTTAACAGTTTGTAAGGTGTTGCTGAATCTTATAATAGTTGAAGGGGCGAAAATCAGGTTGAATACTCTTAAGTAATTAAAACGATAATAGGAAATTAATGATTTTCATAACCCTGATAAAATTCAGGAAGAAGGCAAGTGAAGTTGTTGAAGTCGGTAAAAAGATAATGCAAAATCTACCACCAGGCGTAAAAATAATCGCCACTTACTGGACCCTTGGAAGATACGACTCTGTCTGGATCTTTGAAGGGAGGGATGAGAAAGATGCAATAAAACTGTGGTTGCCTGCTGGCGATGTAATAAGATCAGAGACCTTGGTATCATTATCACGTGAAGATGCACTTAAACTACTCTGATTGAAATCTAGCTCGCAAACTAGATTTGCAGCCTATGCTAAGAAATTATTCTATGGATCATCTTTTGATTTTAATCATGCTGTCAGCATAAAAAATCAAAAGCTGTCTTTTATGCCAAAACTAAAAAATTAATCAGGGATTTTTTCATATTATAACCAAATCTTTTCTATCCTATTTTTCCTTTTAGCTTAATCTTTTCATCAGTTTCAGATGGAGTGGATTCATCTATGTATCTTATCTCATAATCATCGCCAATGTTTATCGTTTTTCCATCTATTGTACGAGGAATCTTTATTATTACTTCAAAGGTTCCAGTATTCTCACCAGTTTCTAAGAGATATCCTGAATTAGCACTAAATGCAGGGTTGGCAAGTGTCGTCCTGATTCCACCCTCTCCTCTGAACTCTACTTTACTCAAAGGAATAGTGTCCACATCTTTTGAATCCAAGTTCAGATCTGGTTCATAAATCCTCACAACAAAATCATGTCCAATTCTATTACCTCCTCCAGATGTTTGCATCTTGGAAAATGCCGACGTTAAAGGAACTGATGTAATGCTGGTTCTTTCTTCTCCAGCAACATCTGTTTGATCAATGTATTTTATCTCCAGAATGTCGTCTTGTTCTAGTGGTCTTCCATCTACTGTCTCAGGAAGATCAATTGATACAAAGAACCTGCCAGTATCTAGTCCTGTTTCTATCATAGTTGGCGGTCCATCAATTGGTACTCCGTTTATAGTAAATTCCAACAGTCCTCTTGTAGGAAGGAGGTCTACTCCCTTTGGACTGGTGTTAAGATCATCATCGTTGAGATAAAAATTCACAATACCTCCCCTAGAAGCAGGCGCAGTCTGAATTGATGCCTTGGGCTTTCCTGATTCGCCCTGAATTGTTGCTGAATCTTTATTTGTATTTATTTGAGGCATCTTGTCAATTTGATTTTCTTGCTGCATTGATCCTACAACAATTATTGGCATTCCTCTTTGTTTTAACTTTGATATCGTTGATTGTTTTAGACATAATGGAGAATTAAAAATAATAGCCAATGCAAGTTCTGATTTGCAAACAATGTCTTTTGGTGCAACGCCTCTTTCTAGCTGTTTTCTTGGAGAATCTATTGTTTTTCCAAAAACTAGATTTGAAAATCCAGAATTAAGAATCATTGAAATTATTATTGTTATGGCAAATATTTGAAAGAACTTTTTTGTAATGACCAATGACTGACATTCTTGCTTTCGTTTTAAAAATGTTGAGAATGTAATTTTAAATTTTAAAGTTTGCCTTTATTATTTTGGATCCATCAGAGACAATAACCGTATAATCTCCTGATTTTAGTTTAGAAACATTCCAAGGTACATGAAATGATCCTCGGTCAGTAGATTTTGTAAGTATTACATCTTCAACCTCGTTGCCATTTATCTTGATCTCAATATTATGAAATCCTCGCACTCCGTTTCCCAAGAAGATTAGAAAATTTTGTCCGTACTTTTCAAATTTTTTTATCTCAAACTCTTTTGTGTTCTCTTCATAAGCAGGAGCTTTTGTGCTCTTCCCTTTCAACTCTACACCAATGAGTTTAGAAAATTTCTTTGTACCATGTGACGCTATTGCTGAGCCAGGAGCTACAAGTAGGATAATTAGCAGTAAAACAAGACATGTTTTATTTTGTAATTTCAACCAATAGTACTTGGGCCACAAAGATAAATAAACACCTATTTTATGATTACAGCCATTGTTTTCAGCTTGTTATTTGCAAAGTTCGCAAATATTCAGCTGATTCTGTCCGTTCAGTTTATAGACATCTTTGTGTAAAATAATCACTGTTGCAGCCAGGAGATAAAACCCAGAACCAAAAACCGATGAAGACCCAACAGATGCCCGTGTCATATCAGATATCCTAGTCAAAGACATCATGACAAGGGCTCTAATATCTGTAAACCCTTCAACAACTATTTTCCAAGTAGCAAAGATGATGGAAATGGGAGGATTTGGTGCCATAATATTGAAAGAAGATAACCTCCCAAAAGGAATAATCACTGACAGGGATTTTGCAATAAAAATTGCTGTAAATAAATACCCCTTAGACACGCCAGTCCATAAAGTAGCATCATATCCCCTACAAACAATTAACCCAAATCAGTCGATTTTGGTTGCAGCCGATTTAATGTCTGCAAAAAAAATTCGAAAACTTGTTGTAGTTGATGAGGGTAAAGTGGTTGGAATAATCACAACGACCGATATTGTAAACCAACTAGCTAAAATGAGAAAAGATTAGTAAAACTAGCAAACGTCCTTGCCTATTTTGTGATCGTAAATATGATACATTAATTTAATTTAGTAATTTTACAATCACCCAAGGTTAAGAATTTTTTTGATGGTGAATCTATCTCTAACGTGCTTTGAATTTCCTAAGACTGGATTTAATAATACAAAAGACCAAATTAATCCGTGATAAAAATAACTCGAGCTGATGAGCATTATAGAAACAAAACAGACTGGCTTGACACAACACATCACTTTTCATTTGGGGAATATTTTGATGCAGGAAAGATGAACTTTGGGCCGTTGCGCGTATTCAATGATGACATAATATCAGCTGGCAGGGGATTTGACTTTCACAAGCATTCTGACATGGAAATTGTTACCTATGTTATTGATGGCACACTAGAACACAAGGACGGCCTTGGAAATACTGGAGTGGTATCAGCTGGCGAGGTGCAAAGGATGAGTGCAGGTACTGGAATAATGCATTCAGAGTATAATGGTTCAAAGACTGGCTCGCTTAGATTATTGCAAGTATGGATATTTACAAACAAGAAAAACCTTGTGCCATCATATGAGCAGAGAAAATTTTCTAAAGAGGAGAGATTAAACAAATTATTTCTTGTTGTTGCACCTGATGATACCATGACTGAAAAATCACTACACATACACCAGGACGTCTACTTTTTTGTTTCATCTTTGTCAGAAGGTGCTCTACTAGAACGCAAGCTTGACTTTTCCAGAAAGGCGTATCTTTTTGTCATAGATGGTAAGGTAGAGCTAAATGAAAATGTGATGAAGACTCGTGATGCTGCAAGAATTGAAAACGAGAAAAAATTGTCAATAGAAGCTATGATTCCATCTGAGCTCTTGTTGATTGATCTTCCTGAAAAGTATGCGTTTAACCAATAAGCATCTAGTGTTGAGACCCAGGGTACCGTGATAAATGTGTCCAAATTGTGGTTCCGATTTAAGTATAAACTACTTTTTTTATTTAAAAATGAACATTAAGAAATTTATTTTTCTTTCTTATCTTTCGAAACCTGTCTTTCTTCTTTCATTTGCTCTTGCATAGCTTGTCTTTCTTCTTTTATCTTTGCTTGCAGTTCTTTAATTTCCTCAACAATATCTTTCAATGCCTTTTCTTTTTGTTCTGCAGAAACTAATTGTCCCTTTGCTTCTTTTATGAGGATCTTCATGCCATCTCTATATTCTTTAAAGAGTTGCCTGTACTCTTCTCGTTCAGCCTTGTACTTTTCTCTAATCTCCTTTAGTGTTGCCTTGCAAGATTCTTGTGCATTGGTTCTGTCTTCTTCGCTATCGGCGTTTCTTAGATCCTCACGACAGTCGTTGATTGCGTTAATTGTCTCTGCTCTTTGATCTTTGGATTTTGCAATATGTTCATGTACAAATTCTGAAACGTATTGACCAATGTTACCGATGTTTGAAGTGCCAACTGTTGAACTGGTGGAATTTGTAGAACTAGTATCACCCGTGCTACCACTTTCACTTTCACAGTCACCCTCAGAATCTCCATGAGCTAGATGTGCAGCAACTGCAGGACTACCAACCGTAATTGTATGAGGATTTTCTAGGTTACCTGGTGGGAAATGGCAAATCGTTACTTTTTCGTCTTGATTAGAATCTGTTGATTCTGTTGAACTGGTGGAATTTGTCTGAGCAAATACAATTCCAGTAGAATTGACAAGAACGCCTGTTAAAAGAATGGTAAGAAGTAAAATGCTCTTTTCTTTCATGGAAGCGATCGCACTTTGATCGCATTTAAGAATTAAGAAGGATTGATGAGAAGTAATTATTTATGACATACAAAAATATCTTTATCATCATTGCTATTTTTCAAATCCAGCCTTTAAGGCGCAGCACCTAAAAACACAATAGCTAAAATCATAAAAATCACACCCCCAGCTTCTAAAATTATTTTTAATAATGACAACTGATGTCTAATGTCTTGGCAACAGAAAAAAGTCCTGATAAAATAAATCTAACCAATCACCAAACCTAGCATGTATCTGTTTATCCTTACGTATCAAATCTGAATAATCAAAGTCTAAATTTCTTCCTCTCAAAATAATTCAAACTCACCCAAGAATTACTTTACATTTGTTAATATTGGATATTGTGGCTTGCCAATTTTCCATGATACTGGATACCGACTACATGGGGTATCAATAGAGTCCGTCAAACCGCTCGGATAACAATCTCGTCCTGCATAGATTCCATAAGGATCAATAAAGTACCATTCATTGTTTTTAGTATCACGTTTTGTAAAAAAGATGTGCAGGTGGGTGTTGGGATTGCCTTCTCCTTTTTTGCCTCCAGGACCTGTATTGCCAGCCCAAGCAATGAACTGACCTACTTCTACCTCGTCGCCTGCTTTAACTTGGAGTGTTTGAGAGTTGGTTCCCCAATGTGTAGAATCTAGATTTGAAGTGTCTCCCTTTTCACATCCTGTAAGCTCAAGATGCTGTGTGTATAGGTCAAGGTTTTCCCCATCTATACTTGGAATACTTGTATACCAAGCTCTAGAACAATCCAATTCAGCTCCATCACGCAGATGCACATAGATTGTCCGATACAGATCCTCTTCACCGCCTGCATCATGACTAATAATTATTGTATTCCCAGACCAATCTTCATAATCCGCAAAAAGAACCCGTCCTAGTGCGGCTGCCCTCACCTTGAAAGTGTCATAATCTGATCTTCCATAATCAATAGCATGATGCCACTTACCACTATTGTATATCCATGTCTGCCACATCTTTACGTCCTTGTCATCAAAAGGTAAAACAAATATTTTGTCTGATGATTCAAGTGCGGAAAGTCTTACAAATCTAGCGCCATCAAATTCATCAGATGGAGACTTGTACATCACCGTGTCCTGTGATGAACAGCTAAACGGTTTTCCAGGGCAATGCCACGAGTTAGTCACTTTGTATCCATAATTGTAAGGTTCCCCTGGCTTTGCTACTTGATTTTGACACTCTATTTTGCACTGACTAGCATACACTTCGAGATCAGTCAAACGAAGTCCGTTGTTTCCCCACTCATTCCATTTTGATGCAAAGTTTTCAAGATCAACTGCATGCCAAAGACCATATCCGCCACTTCCTGCCACATAGACTCCGCTGTACTGTCTTTTGTCTCCCTCCTCATGCGTTTCTACGTCGATAAGGCGCAAGCCATCTTTGTTATAATTCTTCCAATTAGTTACAAAATCTTTCCAGCTAATTCCACTTTCAAAAACATACCCACCAGAACCACTTCTATATACTCCAATGTAATTTCGTTGCCCGTTGGAAATATACGTCTCAAAATCAATAAGGCGTAAACCATTTTTGCTTAGCTCATCCCAATTATCCACAAAATCTTCCCAATTATCGAATAACGATAGGTAATGACCATCAGACCCGCTCACAAATACTCCGATGTACCTTCTTTCCCCTCCTGAAACATATGTCTCAATATCTATCAATCTCAAGTTGTTTTTGCTATGTTCGTCCCAAACTTCAACAAACCCATCCCAATTCTTGCCTGCCTCAATTAAGTTAGCGCCGAGACCTGAACGCCAAACTCCATCGTAGTAAGCTTTTCCCCCGTAGGCGTAGCGTTCGACATCAACTAATCTAAAGCCATTTTTTGCAAGCTCGGTTCCTTTTTCCAGAAAGTGATCCCAATCAACCCCAACCCACAAGTAGTATCCATCATTTCCTGCCTCAAAGACGCCGAGATACCTGTTTGGATCCATAATGGGCTTTAGTGGTTCTTCAGCTTTGAGTTCAGATGGAGTAATTTTATTAATCCATGTTGGTGGATTACCTTCTTCTTTTAGGGGCAAATTCTGATCATCCAAATCAATTGCCAAGAAAGTAGGCTTTTGAACTCCTTTGATGATGTTTTTCTTTACTAGCCATTTGAGTCCATCGAGAAATTGATCTTCAGGGACCATACCATCGATCCACCAAGATGTAGTCTGCTTAAACCACTGAGGGACATTGGGTTCTTGCGAAGTTGATTCCTCTGGCGATATATCTTCTCCAAGATCAATGATTTCTTGCTGTATTAGATAACTGATACCAGCTGTAAAGTCTCTGTCCTCTACATTTTCTTCCACCCAAAATCTTGCTGTAGTCTGAATCCAATCAGGAACTCGTCTTGGTGGTTGCTCTTCTTGATCAGTTCGAGGTACCTCTTTATCATCACGTTCAATTTCTTCAATTGACCTTGACGAGATTTCTTGCTCACCTTCATCCAAACTTCTTTCCTGTGTTGGTTCGCATGCATCACCTTCTCCGTCTCCATCAGAATCTTTTTGATCATGGTTGGCAATATTTGAACAATTATCTTTATCATCTGAAATTCCATCGTCATCAGAGTCTGGTTCAATTGTGGAAGGTTGCAGTCTTGCTGGCTCTGGCTCACATGCATCACCAACACCATCGCCATCGCTGTCTTTTTGATCTCTATTAATGACACTTGGACAGTTGTCTTTGTCATCTGAAATTCCGTCCTTATCTGAATCAGGAGGAACAGAGGATCGAACTTCTTGTGCATCAACTAAATTAAAA
>Ga0209431_10001690_pt1 | contig 18148 bp, 17 predicted proteins | sample RifCSP13_3_FD_184021 | JGI IMG/M metagenome (GOLD analysis project Ga0209431, IMG submission 184021) | Soil microbial communities from Rifle, Colorado - Rifle CSP2_sed 13_3 (SPAdes) (version 2) | ecosystem: Environmental > Terrestrial > Deep subsurface > Rock core/Sediment | place: Rifle...
AAGATAAATGTTCCAGACTGGGTTAAGAAAAATGCCTTATGGTGGGCAGATGGACTGATAACAGATCAAGACTTTGTAAAAGGAATCCAGTATCTGGTTGAAAAGGGAATAATCAAAGTTTAAACTAATTACAGAAAAAACACAAAGATTGTTTTAGCGCACATTGGATTTTAATTTAAAAATTGTGACAAACCATATCATAAGATTGTAGATTTATTATCATGGTTACATCACACCTTGCATGGATGAAAATCAAACATTAGAAGAGCTTGTCAAAAGAACGATTGAAGGTGCAATACAAGCTATTCCAGCACACCTATACGAAGTAGAAGCAAGTAAAGACATTCTCAAAGTAGTCGATAAAAATGAATTTGTCTACGGCCTTGTGATGGGGATGGGGCTTGGCATGGCTACTGCAGCGGTTGCCACATTTAGGCTAGAGGTTCCATCGTCTGAGGATCTCATGAGAATAAAGAATCTTGTCTACAAGATGGTGCCTGCTATTAGAGAGAACATCTTCAAGTAATCTAAAAATACGCATCTAGTCCAGTCTTGTCTCCGGACTGTCTTTCCAAGATTTTGGACATTTTTTCCCCCATGTTCTTTGCTGCAGTGACTTTTCGCTTTCCAATCCAATAATATGTTTCATCTGAGGTGTCTTTTGCAATTAAAACTACCAATCTTCCCAAAGACTTGCGCCCGGTACGACCTTTTCTTTGAATATATCTAATCGAACTTGGAACATTGTCAAAAAATACAACAAGGTTGACCTCGGAAATATCTAATCCCTCTTCGCCAACGCGTGTTGCAATTAAAACTTTGTACACTCCATCACGAAATTTTTGCACTGTTTCTATCTGTTTTTTTTGTTTCAAACCTGTCTCTCCGGCTTTACCAATTAAAAATCCTGCAGCAATTCCCATCTCGATAAGTTTTTGGTAAATTATTTCAACAGAGTCTCTGTAACTTGTAAAGACAAGTGCCTTTCCAGAAATTGGTCCTAAAATTTCTTTTAATTTTAAAATTTTAGAATGTTCAATTCCTTTTGCCTGAGCTGCTTTTGCTAGTCTTACTGCCTTGGCAAAGTTTAGGTCATTCTCGAAAAGATCTCTTATTCCGACACCTTTTTTTTCCTGGGTACGTTGGCAGAATCGTAAAAACGATGTAACCCCGTGCGATTCAAAAACATTTAGTGCGTGTGTAATTCTTATCGCAGTAAAAAGCGGTTTGGCAGCACGTCTGTTTTGTCTTATGACAAACTCACGTACTCGCAAAAGCTGTGAGAGTGATTTGTTCTCTGAGAGATTAAGACCTAGCCTTTTTAGTTCTTGATATCTTGAATCCAAGGCAGCCTTTAGATATGATTGAACCTCTTTCATCTCAGGGGGGAGCTCAACTGTAATCCATTGTGTCTCAGTCTGTTGTACGTATGGTTTTACATCCGGACTCTCTTCTGTTCTTTGCGCAATGCTTGAAATTCTTAAAGTTTGTAGTATTTCAGTTGCCTTGTCCTTCTCGCTTGGAAGTGTGGCAGTCATTCCAACTATTCTTACATTTGTATTTCTAAATCGCTCAGATATGCCTGAATATGCATAATCCCCAATGGTTCTGTGAGCTTCATCAATTATTAACAAACTAAATTGATCTGGGGATACTATTTGTCTGTCAAGATCATTTTTTGTAATTTCTGGGGTGGCACAAATGACACTGTTTATCCAAAGTTTCTTTCTCTTGACTAGAAGATCTTCTCCTGTTATCAGAACAACATCGTCAATTTTTAGATTATTTTTTAAAAACTCATAATGTTGGTGTGCCAAAACTCTGGTTGGAGCAAGAAATAAAACTCCACCTTCTCTTTTTGACAAAAAATCGGCAATTACTTGCAATGCCACAGTAGTTTTGCCAAGACCTGTTGGAAGAACCACTAGGCAGTTTTCTCTTATTGCTTGATTTGCTAAATTTATTTGGTATTCCCTGTATTCGATAGAATCTTTTTTGATCAACTTGTGTTCTATGTATTGAGAAACCACGCAACAATCTTCATTTAGACAAGTAAAAAGTTTCTTTCAAATCTTATATTGAACCAAATATCACTTGTGTGGTGTATGACGTTTGAGCGCCCCACATGGGATGAATACTTTATGTTACAAGCAGAGTTGGCTAAGCTTCGTTCCAATTGCATCACAAGACAAGTAGGTGCTGTAATAGTTCGTGATCATAGACAGATTGCTACTGGCTATAACGGCACTCCACCTGGGGTGAAAAATTGCTTTGAGGGAGGATGCAAAAGATGCCTTTTGAGGGCAGAAGGAAAGATTGCCTCAGGAGAGGGGCTTGATAGGTGTATTTGTAACCATGCTGAGGCAAATGCAATAATGCACTGTGCTATTTTGGGCGTGGGCTCTGGTACAAAAGACACAACGCTTTACACCACTTTTGTAACCTGTCTTGAATGCAGCAAGATGGCAATTACTATAGGAATAAAACGCATTGTTTGTCTTGGGTCATACCCTGAGACAGATTTTGATTTACTAAAAGAGGCTGGGCTTGAAGTAGTTGTTCTAGACAAAAAAATAATTCAACGTTGGATACGTGTTTTACTTGAGGATCCAAAAGCAACTTTGATTCCAAAATAAGGTGGATTTATGCAACAAAACATCTTGGGCGCAGTTGACGAAGTAACCACATCAATGCCTCCTGCGTTACTTGTTTCTGCAACATATGACAGCCAGAAAAAAGCGGCAGTTCTAAAGTTCTACGAACCCGTTTCACAAAAAATTCTTTTGTGGACAGACAACACAGGTCACAAGCCGTACTGCTACTCTAAACTTGATCCAGAAGAATTGAAATTCTTATCAGAAAGAAAAGATGTCTTGAGACTAGAAAAAACAGAAAAACAAGACTTGCTAAAAGACAGAACTATTCACGTGACAAAAATTGTTGTTGCAGATCCGCTTGCTATTGGAGGAACACAGACTGACAAGAGCATACGAAATATAATAGAAACTTGGGAATCAGATATCAAATATTATGAAAATTATCTCTATGATCGTTTACTCATTGTTGGTAAATACTACAAAATAGTAGATGGCAAGCTGGAATCATTTAGTTATGATATTCCAGACGAAGTACAGCTTGCTCTAAAAGGCCTGCTGTGGGACAAAGTGACAAACAAAGGAATCATTGACTCTAAAGAATTTCAAAACCATATTTCTGAGTGGGCACACCTCTTAAACCAACCAATTCCAAAGATCAAAAGAATAAGTTTTGACATTGAGGTAGAATCAGAAGTAGGCAGAATCCCTGACCCAAAAGTAGCAGACAAGAAAATAACTGCCATGGGATTTGCAGGAAGCGATGGCCTAAAACAAGTCTTTGTTTTAAAGAAAAAAGACAAAGAGATAGGCACAAACGAGATTGCACCAGATATCAAAGTTACATTTTATGAAGAAGACCAAGAAAAACAGATGATAAAAGACGGATTAAAACTACTGACAGACTATCCCTTTGTAATTACATACAACGGAGATGAATTTGACATGCCATATGTATACAACAGAGCTGAAAGACTAGGCATTGAATCAAAAGAAATTCCGCTTATCATGATGCGAGACTCTGCAACACTAAAGCATGGGGTCCATCTTGATTTGTATAGAACTTTTTCAAATCGCTCTTTCCAAATTTACGCATTTAGTCACAAGTATACTGATTTTTCTTTAAACAGCGTATCTGAAGGATTACTAAACGAATCCAAATTAGATTATGACGGCGAGCTTGATGATCTCTCTTTGTATGAGCTTGCAAATTATTGCTACAACGATGCAAAACTTACATACAATCTGACAAGCTTTAACAACGATCTGTTAATGGATCTGCTTGTTGTAATTACGCGCATTGGAAGAATGCCAATCGATGACATATCAAGAATGGGTGTGTCACAATGGATTCGAAGTTTGTTTTATTTTGAACACAGAAAACACAACGCATTGATACCGCGAAGAGATGAACTTGATCTAAAGTCAACTGCAGTAACTACTGATGCCATAATTAAAGACAAAAAATATCGTGGAGGGTTAGTGATAGAGCCACAAGAAGGAATTCATTTTAATGTTGTAGTAATGGACTTTGCAAGTCTGTATCCTAGTATTATAAAAGTACGAAACCTTTCATATGAGACAGTTCGATGTCCACATGAGATATGTAAGAAAAATACAATCCCTGAGACTAGCCACTGGGTGTGTACTCTAAAAAATGGCCTTACAGCACTCTTGATTGGTTCATTGAGGGACCTGAGAGTAAATTATTACAAAAACCTCTCAAAGAATCAGGCTCTAAGCGAAGACCAAAGGCAACTTTACACTGTAGTTAGCCAAGCACTCAAAGTCATACTAAATGCAAGCTATGGTGTAATGGGCGCTGAAATCTTTCCCCTTTATTGTTTACCTGTGGCAGAAGCAACAACTGCTGTTGGCAGATATACAATTTTAGAAACAATAGAAAAATGCAAAGCTGGTGGAATCGACGTTTTGTATGGAGACAGTGTACTTCCAGACACACCAATTATAATTCGCAGAAAAAATGAAGCCATAGACATAGTACCAATAGAATCATTGATGCCAAAAACTGTAACTGGTTTAAGATATGATAAATTTGGAGATGTAGATGTATTAACAGAAAATGGATTTACCAAGATAAAATACATCTACAGACACAAGATAAAGAAAAGAGGCTATAGAATTCTTACTAGAAAAGGATTCGTAGAATGTACAAATGACCATAGTTTAGTTATAGATGGAAAGGAAGTAAAACCTTCAGATCTAAAGATAGGAGACAAAATTAGTCTAGTTCCATTCAAAGCAGAATCCAGTGTTAATGTAAATCCCGATTTGGGATGGTTGTTTGGATTTTTTATTGCCGAAGGTACGTGTGGTGTATATGTTTATGAAAAAAATAAAAAACATTCATGGAGAATCGTAAATCAAGACAAAAAACTATTACAAAAAGCACAGAAAATTATTCAGGAACACTTGGCTCTAGATACAACCATGACAGACATACGTAAAAGCTCATCTACATACGCACTTGTACCTAAAGGCAATCATAAATTATTCGTAGATTATTTTAGATCTTTTTGTTATCGAGGTGAGGAAAAATGTATTCCGCAAACGATACTAAATGCAAATGTTGCAACAAAAAAGGCATTCATTAATGGAATTCTAGATGGTGACGGGCATACAGACGTAAATGGATTGACAATACTTGATCAAATACACAAAACAGTAATGGCAGGCGTCATAACAATACTTGAACAGCTTGGATTAGAATACTCGTTGCAAATAAGAAAAGATAAGCTAAACGTTTGTAGACTACGAATAATCAAAGACTCAAAAGACGCACGAATAAAACAATTAAATGTTATCAAAAAAATTGAAACATTTGATATAAACGGATACGTATATGATTTGGAAACAAAAAACCATCATTTTTGTGGAGGGTTAGGTAATGTTTTGTTACATAACACAGATTCCATATTTTTAAAAGGACCAACAAAAGAACAAATCCAAATTGTAATTGATTGGGCAAAAAAAGAGTTTGGCGTAGATTTAGATCTTGATAAAGAATATCGATATGTCGTACTTAGTACAAGAAAGAAAAACTATCTGGGTGTTAAAAATGATGGAAAAGTAGATGTCAAGGGACTGACAGGAAAAAAATCACACACGCCACCATTTATCAAAAAGCTCTTTTATGAAATACTTGAAATCTTGTCAAAGGTGCAAACTGTAAAGGATTTCATGGAATCAAAAGAGAAGATTGGTAACATGATCTCACTGTGTGCAAAAAAACTAAAAGCTAAAGAGATTCCGCTTTCTGACCTTACATTTAATGTAATGATAAGTAAGGCCCCTTCAGAATATGTGAAAACTATTCCACAACACATACGGGCAGCCAAACTTTTAGAATCTATAAGAGAAATAAAAAAAGGCGATATCATCTCTTATGTTAAGATAATAAACAAGCCTGGCGTTAAACCAGTAGAAATGGCAAGACCGGATGAAATTGATTCTGCAAAATACATGGAGTTTATGGAAAGCACATTTGACCAGATCTTATCCTCGATGGATCTTGACTTTAGTGCTCTAATTGGGGCGCCAAAACAGACAGGATTGGACCAGTTCTTTTGGAACTAGGTATAAAATTATGCACTTTTAGGTGCAATTAGGTCAGGCTAATATTACCATAATTTATAACTGGATCTTGTAATTTTTATAAATATGCGAATAGATTCATGTAGGACATGTGGGGTAGGTATGAAAGAATTTCAAACATGCCTCATATGTAGAGCAGTGTCAAGATTTGTCTGCCCAAAGTGTGGCAAGACTAGCGATGAGCAGATTCATCCACAATGCAGTCTACTAAACAAATCCACAGTTGCAAACTAGCATTTTCTAAATTTTCAAATAAATATCTATATGAAGGTAGGGGTTCCTTTAAAGAAAAATGAGTTTTCTTGATTTATACATGACACAAAATCCGCTGATTGTCAATCCAAATGAAAATGCTGATGTTTCCGCCATTGTCTACGGGATACCTTTTGACTCTACACATTCTTTTAGACCAGGTACCAGATTTGGTCCAGACGCTATACGACTAGCATTTAACAACATTGAGATATTTTCAAACAGATTTAACATAGATCTGGAAGATGTCAATATAGAAGATCTTGGAAATACCCGTCATACTGTTGTAGCATCTGAAATGATAGATATGGTTGGTAAGATAACAAGTGAGCTTATCACAAGAGATAAACAGTTATTCGTACTTGGTGGAGAGCACTCTTTAGCATGTGGAAGTTACATGAGCTTTCCAAAAGATACTGGATACATTGTCTTTGATGCACATTATGATCTAAGAGATGAATACGCTGATACCAAGCAAAGTCATGCAGCGTATCTGAGAAGAATTATAGAAAAACGTGGTGCTGAAAATACTATCCATGTTGGTGCACGTTCATATGCAAAAGAAGAACTAGAGTTCAAACTAGAACATCATATCAAAACAATTACTGACAAAGACGTACGTGATGGCAATTGTCCAAAACTAGTAAAAGACGCAATCTCTACGTTTGATAGAATATATCTTAGTATAGATTTGGATGTATTGGACACAGCATTTGCTCCTGGAATAGGAAACCCCGAAGCCTTGGGTATAACATCACGTGAATTATTTGACATGATATATGCAATGGAAGAAAAACCAATTCGCTGTATGGATATAGTAGAGCTATGTCCTCCATATGATAATGGCGCTACTGCTTCAGTAGCTGCAAAACTAATGGCTGAGGTAATTGCGATGAGTATGAAACACTAAGAAATTGCTTTAAACAAGAATAACAAATAACACATATATCCTCTGAAATAAAGAATTTCATAGAGAAAGGAAAAGCTCTACTCGAAGATGGAAATTATGAAGGGGCGTTAAAATTTTTTGAAAAAGCTTTAGAGCTTGATCCAAATGATCACAGAATCTGGAATCAGAAAGGAATAGCATTACGTAGCATGGGAAGATATAATGAAGCAATAGAGTGTTTTAATAAATCACTTGAACTTGTACCAAAAGACTTGGACGCATCGTAAATTCTAAACCATTATCTGTGGTCGTTTTGAAAGACTTCTATCCATATTTAATTTCATCAAGGGTTTGCCTTTGGTCTGTTCTTTTATTTCCTTGATTAGATCATCAATTGATAATTCCTTTACACTTCCTGATTTTCTGCCTCGTATGCTGAATTTTTCTGCGCTGACTTCTTTTTCTCCAATCACTAGTATGTATGGAATCCAGTCAGTTTCTGCATCACGAATACTTTTTCCTACGGTTTCATTTCTGTCATCCACATCTACTCTAATGTCAAAACCAGTTATTCTTTCTGCAAGTTTTTGACAATATTCCAGATATTCTGGCTTTACTGGTATGACACGAACTTGGCTTGGTGCAAGCCATAGTGGAAATTGTGGTTTTCTGCCTTCTCTTATATCCTTTGCAGCCTTTTCAAGAAGAACATAGATTACTCTTTCAATTGCGCCACTAGGTGAGTTGTGTAATATTATGGGGTTTTGTGGTTTGTTGTTTTCATCGATATATTCAATGTTGTATCTCTTGCCATTTTCTACATCGATTTGATCTGTGGATAGAGCTGATGCCTTTCCAAGGTTATCTACAAAATTAAACTCCCACTTTAGAACAAAATAAAAAAATCTTTCTTTCCACATCTCGACAAGTACGGGCCTTCCATTTTTTTTGACTGTTTCTTCAATCAAAGATTTATTTTCATCGTAAAATTCTTCTGTGAATCTTATTGCCATTTCATAATCTGATTCGTCAATTCCAAGTCCTTTGATCACTTCTCTTGAAAGATCAAATCTCTTACGAAACTCTTCTTTTGCTTGTTCCATGTCTTTACACATTGCATGGCAGTCTGGCATGGTAAAAGCACGCAATCTTCTTAGACCTACAAGCTCTCCAGATTGTTCCTTTCTGAAACTATATCTTGTTAGCTCGTAGAGCTTTAGTGGCAAGTTCTTGTAAGACAGCTGAAAATCTTTTGCCATTAGAAATTGCCCAAAACAAGCTGCAAATCTCAAAAAGAGTTGTTTTCCTTCAGAATCGATATTGTATTGTCTTGCTGGGAATCTGTGAAAGTAACTCTCCATGCTTGGATGATGTGAGTCGTACATTATTGGAGTCTCTACTTCTAGTCCTCCATAATCCATGATTTTATCTGAAACATATCTCTCAATTAGTGATTTTATAAGACGCCCGTTTGGGTAAAATCTCATATTGCCAGAATCAGACGCAGGTTCATAGTCTGCAATTGCCATTTTTTTCATCAATTTCACATGCGGTGGAGGTTCGTCAACGGATCTTTTCTTTGCAGCCTCATATTTTGCCAAGACTTCGAGGTTTTGGTGTTTTGCAAAATTAAACTCGCTTACTTTGCTCATCTTTCCATCCGTAGACATGATGTACCAAAACGATTCAATTTTTGATTCTGCTTTTACTGCATCCGAGGTGGTTTCATCTTTTTCTCCAGCTGTTATGGTTTTAGAGTTCTCAGCTAGTGGGTGTCCTTTAACTTGGATTTTGTATGACTTTGTCCATCCAAATGGAGCTCTGGATACTTCAAGTTCTTTTGCAAGAGATTCCATCTCTTTTAAAACAGAAAGTGCAGTACTAGGGGATGCAAGTTTTGAGCTAAGATGTGCATAAGGATACAAAAGCAGCCTGTTGCAGCCTACTTTTTTCATGGACTCAGAAATTTCTGACATTGCCTTTTTTGCAACGCTAGAATTGTCTCCTTCTTCAACTGCGATAAATGCAACAACAACTTCTTCAAGTTTTTTTGTAATAGGTTCGATTTCTTCAGCGGATTTTATCTCTTTTTTTACTGGAGTAAACTCTATGTTGTCACAATGAAGCTGGAGAATTCTCATATTTTGTTTGTGTTCCAGTTGTCGAATTAAATGTTATGGATAATTTTTATTCCAAAAATTCTGATTGACACAAAATTAGCAAGTATTATTTACCCCACATCTAAATTACCCGTACATGGACCATCATCATTTTAGGGGAAAACCTATTCCGCACATCAAGATGACGCCCGATATGGGAATTAATGATCTCGTAGAAATTTTTGCAAACACTGGTTATAATGCAAGACAGCTTGGTGAAGCTGCCAAACTATACTGTAAAATGATTGAAGATGATGCGACAATCTGTCTTGCTGTCTCTGGAGCGATGACTCCTGTGGGATTTGGGGGTCTGTTTAAAACTCTAATTGAGCGAGGTTTTGTAGACTGGATTATCTCAACAGGTGCTAACGTATATCATGAAGACCATTTTGCATGGGGTCTGCCAGTAAAACAAGGTCATTTTGATGTTGATGATATGATACTTTATAAAAAAGACATTGTCAGAATCAGGGACGTATTCATTAAAGGTTCCCTTACACTGATTGAACAAGACAGAATAATTGAGCAAATGGCAAGGGACAATTTTGATACTCCGTTTACTACTGCCGAATTTTCAAACATAATGGGAAGGTACTCCAAGAAAAGATCAAAACATCCTGAAAAAAGCTTTGTTGTTTCTGCATATGATTACGATGTGCCAATTTACATATCGACACTAAAGGATTCGTCATTGGCACTTGACTTGGTACGTCTCAGATTGAAAAATAAAATATTTAATCTGGATTTTGTTCGTGAAATAATAGAACAAGCTGCAATTGTTTATCATGCAAAAAAAACCGGGATAGTGGAACTTGGTGGAGGTGTTCCAAAAAACACCGCACAACAAACTGGTCCAACCTTAGATCAGATACTTAATTTTGGTCAAGGGGGACAAAATTATATCATACAAATAACTGATGCCAGACCTGATACTGGTGGATTATCTGGAGCAACTCTGCAAGAAGGCAAGAGCTGGGGTAAAATAAAAGATTCACATGAAGATGTCATAACTGTATATGCTGATGCTACAATTGCATTTCCAATCATGTGTCTTTATGCACTAAGCAATGAAAAACCACGCAAACCAAAACGACTATACAAAAAACTAGGTCAATACTACAAAAATCTAGAAGATCTTTATTTTAAGAAAAAACACTAGAACCTGTCAAACCTGGCTCTTTCTACATCTCTATCTTGTTTTGTTGCCTTTTTCCATTCTTTGTAGTGTTCTTTACATAAAGCTGTCTTTTTTGAACTGCTAGAAATACTAAGGCCAGCTCCTTCCACTTTTGAGGTAGTCAATGAACGGACTCCATCTTTATCACATCCATTGACATTACATTTTGCACCTTTTGCTATGATGCCCATGTTAGAAGTTAAACTCAATATTATATATACTTGCAAAATATCAGATGCGTTCTGTTTTTGTTTTGTAGTTCTCAATCTTGATAAAAAAATTTCAGAAATGTCATAGCACTAGAACACGTTATTAATGATATAAATTATTGAGGATTGGTTGTTATTAGATGCTTAATAATTTTAGAGAAAGTATGAAACCTACACTGCAAAAGATAGGCATAATATTTGCAGCAACTGGTTTATCAGCGAATTTTTGGACAGCAGTTGGCTTGGCGTTTGCTTTTGCATCTGCGATAGCATATGCTTGGCACTTTGAATATGCGTTTATAGTTGGAGGAATATTGCTTTTGGTTTCAGGATTCTTTGATGTTGTCGATGGTCAAGTGGCCCGGATTACAAAAAAGAGTTCAAAAAAGGGCGCTTTTTTAGATTCAGTCTTTGACAAGATTGCCGAAGTTGCAATATTTCTTGGTATTTTAATTGGTGGATATGCAGAAGGTTATGTTGTACTTTTAGCAATCACACTCTCGCTTCTTGTAAGTTATACACGTGCAAGGGCTGAATCGCTTGGTGTACAACTACAAGGTATAGGAATTGGAGAAAGAGCAGAAAGGTTACTTGTCATAGCAATAATTGGAATTGCGGGATTTCTAAATTATGCAGTAATTATAGTGGCAATAATTGCTGGTATTACTCTAGTTCAAAGAATTATTGCTACTGCTGGTAACATCAAAGAATGATTAACGCAGTCTGCCGTGATTTCGTCTCGAGTCTGCAGACCTAATCTTTAGTATGCCAAAGTGAATTGCACAAGAAATGCAATACCATTTTAGAACTGTTGGTGAAGCAATGTATGCTCCTTGCGCTCTAAGCTCTTTTGCCAGAGTGTGTTCAACTAGGTTTAATCGTGAAGTGACTTTTTTTGCCTTGTCTCGTGGAACTGTAGCGCCACAGTTTGTACATTGAATACGTCCAGCTGATCCCTTGCCGCCCTTTTGTCTTCCACGACTAGCACGCTTTAATGGCATATGTCTAGTCTAGAAGTGCTTCTTTATATCTGTTGAATCTTTTTTGAAAAAAGGTTGATGTTTTTACGATTTATCTGTATGTGATTTGTCTACTAAGATCGTATTAATGGAACTATGTTACTTGCCGTTAAAGCTTCGTTACATAGCTTCACTTTGATGACAACTTTATTGTTTATGATATCTTTTTTCACATCTTTGAATATCACTAAATATTTGCTAATTTTTCTTCCGTCAGTGGTAGTCATAAAACCACATTCAATTAGTAATCCATCTCTTATCAGCTCATCAATTATTTTGAAACCATTATTTTGTGAAACGTTGCACATATCCAAGATCTCAATGATAAGACGTGGCGTGTTTATCATTGATGTGAGAATCTTCTTCTTTTCTTTGTTACCAAGTGCCTCTAAAATTGCTCTAATGAGAAATTGATCCTTGACGGTCAACCATTCCTTATCCATCTCTTTGGATTTTTCTAAAGCCTCGATATTATTAAGAATAGTTTTTTCTAATGCTATGGCAGCTAAACCAAAAAGTTCTCTTATGACACTGTCTAGTTTTGGGAAATCCTCTACTGCCTGACTCAACGGTATGCCGTATTTTTCAAATAATCTTTTCTCTATTTTTTGTAGAGTCTTTTCGCCCAAATTGTCTTTGATTGTTGTCCCTGCAGACTTTGATTCTAGGTTATCCACGCCTGACATAAACATATACTCTTCATTTAATGACTATATATTCGCGTACTGCCAAATCTGGAAATACACCTTTCATGTGCGTACTTTATGTGGGATTGGCAGACTGTGCAAGTTCATCAAGTATGCCATTTACAAATCTTCGATATTTGGTCTTACCAATCTCAGTTTTTGCTATTTTTGACGCATGAATTCTAAGATCATCATCTTTTTCCATGCATGACTTGAGCGTATTGTAATGTGTTAATACTGTAGAGTCATTTTGTTCAAGTATGATTTTTTTTAATAATCTTGTCCCAGTTTCGATTCTAGTCTTTAAAGGCATCTTTGGAAAACAATATTGCAATATATTTCCTATAATTTTCTGATGACCTTCACCAATTATGGCTGTAATTCTAAACTTTGGCATCTCAGATAGTGTTTTAGCAATCTCTTGTAGTGGGTCATCAGAATCCATGCAATACTTTGCAATAAGTGGGAGAAATTGCGAGAATGTAACGTCATCAAATTTGTAAGGGAATTTAAGATGGCGACTTGCTTCCAGTGCTGACTCTGTTATGAGAAAGAGCAGTCCTAAAGGATCTCTGGTTACGCGTTTGTTATAGTGTAGTGGATAATTTACAAACATTTGATTTAGTCTAGACAGCGTATTGGCTAAGACAAGACTTCGTTGATAACCAGCTTTCATCTTTCTTGATATCTTGAAAACAACTAAAAGATACAAGAGATAATTTTTAACACTAACATTATTTGGCAGGCTCTTGACCTCAAATTCATTTGTAAACCTTTCTATGATCTTCAGAATTCTTTCCTGTTTGTTCATACCGTGTAGTTCTGATCTTTTATTTTTGTTTGATGTTACATCTTTTAGAAATTCATCAGATGCTTGAGATGTCTGGTTTGATGGAAACAGTGATTTTCCCTGTTTGAGAATGTTTAAAATATTATTAATTTGTCTACGACTGTTCTTAGATGAACTTAGCAAAGATTCAACAGATTTAATCAAATCCTCAGACATGTCTTATTGCGAATCAAATGGTATTTGATGTTTATTTTGTTTGAAATATATAAAATCAAAACCAATAAAACACAAGTAAATCACGATGTGGATAAAAAATGGCTCTGGCTAGATGGTATTAATAGCTTGATTCTAAAATCATGAATTAATCTACATTTATCTATAAATTATTTTAAGAAAAAGAGATTTAATTTAAGAAAACAACAATTTCCAAAAATGGCACATACGTTTAATATTTACTAAAATTAAATCCCCGCTCTGGGAAATACATGTTGGTAAATTGGATTAATTGTAAAATTAGAGAAGGATTTCACTTTATCTGTTATGATAATAATTATCATGTTTTCTTTTGGACATCTCGCTTTTATGGAAACAATCTGAAAAGATATGAATAGAAATAAAAAATTTATTCTCATTTTTTTTTTAGTATCATTTTCATTTGGAATCTCAAGTGTGATTGTATTTCACATTACAGGGAAACCTGAACTGCAGCTTCTTGCACGTCTTATGGGTTCTGCATTTTTCATGTATGTGTATTTCTATACCAGTTCGATGATAAAGAAACAGGAAAAAATGATTAAAGATTCAGACGGATTTTTGCAATCTCCATTTGATCCGTCTATACTGAAATTGTTGCTGCTACTTTTTGTTGGAGGATGGACAATATATTCAGTCATGGATTACTTTGGTCTTAATTATATTGACTGGATACTTGTATATACAGTGGGCATTGTCACAGTACCAATTGCTTTTGGAGTACTGCCGTTATGGATCAAAGACAACAAGTGGAAACGTAAATAACAGAAAATACCAACACCTATCAGAAGGTTTGATTTTTACAATTTTGGATCTTCATTTTATCTACCTTTGGTAGCGCATCACAGTTTTATTGAAAAAGAGAAAAAATTCAAAATTAATTCACAATAATAGTTAGGCAAACAGGTCACATGATGCTAGGATCTGAATCCTAACAAGAGATCATCCACTTGCCTATCTACATACTACGTTTTACTGACTACAAGGGAACAGGATGATTCTCACAAATCACACAGGCGCAATATGATAGTTAGGATATTTTTTAGCCATTTAGTAAGCAAAAAAAGATTAAAAAATTATAAGGGATTTACCAGGTATTTGTCACTAACTTTCTCAGTTTCACTCTCTGTAACTTTGCTACTTTCACTTAATTTTGCTTTGTTGATAAATGGTCTAGCTAATAATGGGGCTAGTATGGTAGTCACAAAACCGATTGCAACTGCAATGGAAAAGAGACTAGTGTCTAATATTCCAACACTGAGTCCTATTGCCGCTATGGCAAGCTCCATCATTCCCCTTCCATTCATCAAAGTTCCTATGGCAAGACTGTCATTATTGGAAAACTTGGAAATCTTTGCTCCAACGAATCCGCTTCCAATTTTAGTAGTTATGGCAACAGCTAATAACGCAACAAAGAGTGGGATATAGTCAACTATGGACTTTGCATTAAACTCTATACCAATAAATCCAAAAAAGAGCGGCGCAAAGAAACCAAACGTAAGGACAGAAACTATACTATGCGCACGATTGGACTCTTTTTTTGGAAACAGCTTCTTGCCGAAAATAAGACTAGCAACGAAGACTGAAATAAATGCTCCAACCTTAATCGCAGAAACTCCAATCTTGGTAACATCCAAGTGAGAATCTCCATTTGCAGACAATGGTACTATTATTACAAGTATTGCTAGAGCTATAATGTCGTTGATGACTGCAGCTGTCATCACTGTATTTCCTATCTTACTTTTCAAAATTCCAAATTCCATTAGTATTATGGCGCTTACAGGAAGTGCAGTAATGGACAAAAGTAGTCCCATGAAGATGGACTGGACAGTAGATAATCCAAATAAAGATGCGACTTGACTTCCAGCCAGAAATGGAACGGTAAAAGCTATAAGCGAAATTATCACTGCTGATTTGCTAGCCTTTTTAATTTCTCTTATGTCCATTTCAACTCCTGCAACAAGCATTAGGAAAAATACCGCAACACTGCCAAGTACGTTAAGACTTTCATCTGTATGTATTATACCAAATAGTGTAGGTCCCAGAATCATCCCTGCTAGAATCTCACCAACTAAGGCTGGCTGTTTCATCCTACGGAACACTTGCCCTAGAATTCTAGCTGATGCTAGAATGACAATAATGTTCAAGAAAATGTGCATTATTTCCATATGCTCAAAAGACCTGAATTCTTCAGTAAATCAGTTTGTCAGTTCTAAAATTTACTTACAACATATCCTATCTTGGCAATATGAGAAGATTTCATGCTCAATCTAGTTTTAAGAAATTTAAATCAGTTGATATGATTAATGGTAACATGCAAGGTTTATGCCATGCCTGCCTTACCTCAAACGTTGAGCTTGTAATAGATAAGGGCCAGATAATATGCCGCTCATGTTTTGAAAAGAAGCAAACAAAAAAAGACTAAATTTGAACTACCTTTGCAAGAAATTGGATGAAGATTGCTATATTTTCACATTGTACTATCGATGAAATATCTAGAGATGGAACGCTAGTTCAAACAGCTGGTGGTCCTGCGTGCTATTGCGGTTTAACTGCAAGGAATCTAAAATTTGATGTAGACTTTCACACAAAAATAGGTCCTGACTTTACTCATAAGGAACTTCTTGAAAAAAACAAGATCTTCATACCTCAAAGGGCGATTGTTGATCTTTCAACTACAAGATTTTTACTTGAAATTTCAGGAACGGACAGAAATCTTTACCTGAAAACAAAATGTTTGCCAATAGAGTATGAAAAATCTGACGCTGATGGTTGTATCATAAGTCCAGTCTTTGATGAAGTATCATTTGAAACACTAGAAAAAATAAAAAAAGATTTCAGATTCACTTTGCTTGATCCACAAGGATTTCTGCGAAGAACAGACGGCAATAATAAAATTTATCTTGAAAGAACAGAAATGAATCTATCAAAAATTTCTGCAATAAAAGTTGATGTAGACGAAGCCTTTTCTTTGACAGGTCAAAACGGAAGAGAAGCAATGATATCTTTACAAAAAAAAGGTGTTGAGCATGTCATGCTTACAAACAAGCGTGAAATCACAGTACTTGTTAAAGATAAACTGTATTTTCTGACAATTCCAAACATGCAAGTTTATGATACCACTGGAGTTGGTGATATTTTTTGTGCAACCTTTGCTTGCACGTTTCTAAAAGAAAAGGACTTTTTCTGGGCAATGTGTTTTGCAGTAGGTTCTGCACAGGCCGCACTTGAAACAAAAGCGACTGGTCTTGACAAAATTCCACATCGAGGCGCAATTGAAACAAACGCATCATATCTGTATAACCTGGTAAAATATACTCAGATCTAGACTTTTATTGTACAAAACCTGATTTGTCTTATGCGCATTGCCATTTCAAGTCAGGAACAAAATGATCAAGCAGTAAAATCCGTGAGAGCATCCCTTGAAGGACATGGCATTGATTCGTATTTACTTGGAAACAAACCTGCGCTCAAAGACACTGATTGTATTATAGTAACAGGCGGAGACAAAGGTGTACGGCATTATTTTCACAAAGTATTGGATTCTGAAATACCTGTTCTTGGGATAAACGAATCTGAATCAAGTGGTTTTTTGGCTCAGATTGATCTAAAAGAGTTTTCTTCATTTGTAAACAGATTAAAAACTGGAGATTTTGCTGTAGAAAAGATCACACGTCTTGGAATAAAGATAGATGGAAAAAATGTCTATCCTGCACTAAACGATATGGCAATATTTTCATCAAAAAGTGCAATGCTGATGGAACATGTCTTGCGTGTAAATGGCGAGGAAGTTTGGCATGATAGTAGCGATGGTGTTATCATATCTACTCCAATTGGTTCTTCGGCATATTCACTGTCTGCTGGAGGACCTGTAATATTTCAAGATTCCAAAGTATTTGGAATTGTTTCTGTAAACTCACTTGATATTACAAGACGGCCCCTTATCGTATCAGAAGATAGTTTTATTGAAATAGATAACATATCGTCAAGACTACGGTGTGAAGTAATACTTGATGGAAAGGACCGTTTCAAAGTAGAAAAGGTTGTTGCATGTACAAAATATCAACAAGCAGCTCACCTTATCAGAATGAAAAAGGATTCTACTGCAGTTTCTGCGCTTGCAAAGAAAGTAAAACTTGCCGAAGATCTTCTAAACATGCCACCAAGCTCAAAGCTATTGCTAAAAACGCTCCAGTATGAAGGCTCGCTTACACAAAAAGAACTATCTGAAAAAACACTCTTGCCTGACAGGACTGTAAGGCTTGCCCTAAGACTTTTGCTTGAGAAGGGTTATATCAAAAAACGAGTCTCTTTGAGAGATACAAGACAGAGAATCTACGAGATTCCAAAATAGCTACGCTTGTGATGCCGCAGTAACAAAGGCCTCAAATGAGGTTTCTGGAAATCCTGGTCTGCTGTTAAACTCTGGATGGAACTGTACACCTAGGTAGAACCTGTGCGTTGGGATCTCTAGTATTTCCATTCTTTTTTTGTTATCGCTATGTC